>Ga0075439_13574_pt1 | contig 11836 bp, 9 predicted proteins | sample MintriSingleCell_FD_74264 | JGI IMG/M metagenome (GOLD analysis project Ga0075439, IMG submission 74264) | Marine eukaryotic communities from Monterey Bay, USA to study complex ecological interactions - Minidiscus trioculatus JGI Plate_4_G5... | ecosystem: Environmental > Aquatic > Marine >... | reverse complement strand
AACCATCCTCAGATAGAGTGTGATATAAATCAAATGGAGCATTGATCCAATCCTTGCTTTCTTCGACTTTGGGAGAATAGTTTATCATCTCCGCCAATGGAGTCAGATACTTCACACTCTTTAGCACCATGGCTCGACTCGACGTTATACCGACAAAACGATGAAAGATTTCAAAGCTAACACAAGTGTCGGGAATGGTGGTCTCTGATTGTTTCATCTTTAGTTGAATCATATCTTTAACCACTGAACTTAGTGATACCTGCCCTCTATTGGGAGACATATTATACATCTGTTCCAATGAATGCCTAGATCTTCTACCCACATACTCTAAATTCTCATCCTTCAATGCTGCATAAGCATCATCATTAAATGTGTCCAATCTTGGAATTGTATATTGTGGCAACACATCTAAATATCCACTCCAATAACTATCCTCATTGTTGTTGAATAAATCAGTATGATGATGTTGACAATTCTCTGCCATTAAATACATTGCAATTACTACATCTTGTTCAGCTAATCCCATGCCTCTACTGGCTAGTCCGGTTCCTTGAGGGAAGGCTTTATTCAATATGTTATTTACTTGTGGATAAAAGCCTGGCAGATAGTGTGGACTTTTGGGGTATGCATAGATTTCAAGAATGGATGATACAGATATAATGATCGAGGATGGTACTCCGTGAATAATGGATCTAAATGTCTAATGATTGGAGTGTTGCTGGTTGAAATATCAGTACTGCATTGTTGTTCATCATCTAACTGACATTCATTCATCTGTTGTTGTTCAGTAATATTGGAAGGTAATGGCAATGCCAATCCCCAACCACCATAGGATTGAAATTCTTCAATGGTAACATTCACAGTAGTGTCGTCATTGATAATGACAGGATGAAACGTACCCCCATTGTTGACAAACCAATTTAGAAATGCAACCTTTTTGTTGTTTTGTTCATAGGTATTATTATTTTGGATACTACACCGTGATATAATTGCATAGATAATAATAGATAAAATTGCAACAACCATAGACAATACCATCTTTGTGTTGTGTTTGTATATTACTGCAATCTTTCCGTCAGTTTTAGCAATCTTCTTATTACTGCTGACAACATCATTGTGTTTCTTCTTAGCCATGCTATATACTATCGTAGTATATAGTATTTATGATTGATTGATTAGATAATGCAATGATATATTATTTTCAAAACTTTGAGCGTTATCTAAACAACACTCTTTCCATTCTAATCCTCAACATAGAAATATACCCAGCCTGAAAGGATAGAGAGTACCTATTAGAGTGTCTGCCAATCGTATTAGTAGTTGCTACCAGGTTATAAGAGTTGCTACAGCACTGTTAGCCACTATCGTAATAAATCTACCACACTCACCAAAACCAGTGTACGTTGAATCGCCAATTCATCTTCTCGCAACAGCTTGCATTTCAACTCATCGTCTGCACATGTGATTATGTTTGCTAAACTGTTTGTTTATGTATATATTCTTATCTTACTCTTATATTAATTGTAATATGAACATGGTAGTGAAAAGTAATATCAATACACCTCTCTCCAAACAACAAGTACATCCGCCATTTCGTGGATCTGAGTATCTGATATACCATGGCGAGCTTTCTACATCATTGAAAGTAGTACTAATATCTTCGTCTTGATCTCTACTTGACTCATCACTACTCTCTGGTATATCAACACTATTTGATTCATCTCCACTGTTGTCATTTGTACTACTCATGGAAATGATATCACTTTGCTTTGGTGTATCAATTTCAGTCAATGTTGGTAGTATAAATGGGCTGAGATTTGAATTATCCTTTGATGGAGATGGCATTACAGTTGTTGGACCACTTTCAGTTGGCGACGATGTCATGCCTTCAAATAATGGAGATCTTGTGGGAGCTTTGATACTTGTGAGCGGTTTGTGACACTCTGGTACCCATATCGAATCAGTGTTGCAGTAGAGAGTACCATGTCCACAATAACCTACAAACGACCGACATTCGCCCTCCTCTTGACATGGATCTCCACCACAGTGTTCTTCCAAATTATATAAAACAGTGGGAGTGTCAGTGATTGGAGCTACCGAAGGTTTATCGTTTGGTGATCTTGTACCACAATCAGGCGTCCAGCGACTTTGTTCATTGCAATACTCTTCACCCTGTCCACAATAGTTGTGTTGACTTCGACAGAATCCTTCTTCTGCACATGGTGATCCTCGACAATTGTAGTCGCCTGAATCTTCATCCTCTTCTTCTGATGTTGTTGTTGTCACTTCAGAGTCGACAGCTTCAATAACAGACTTTGAGGCAATACCGGCATTCACAATGGCAAACTCTGATTTTGCCGTCAACTCTACGCACTCACTACGGCCAGTCGAAGAGTCAACATGACTGCTCTTCGTCTTATCCGATCCTGCATTCTCAAGAGTAAAGCCATAATCAGACGATATTGTTACATCGACGTAATAACTTCCATCTGCAAGCTCGTTGAATATGTAATCACCTGTAGAGGTGGTCCTTGTGCCCTCAACCCATTTATCATGATCACACTTGTATAGATCCACAAGAATACCCCGTAAACCTGGTTCCGAAGCTTCTCGAATGCCATCGGCATTCTTGTCATGCCAGATATGTCCAGATATTACTCCAGAGCCACTTGAGATTTCACTACTGACTACTGCAGCCTGTTCTGTTGATGATTCCAACTCAACAAGAAGTACGGGAGCATTGTCCGTCATGATGCTATCCTTGCTTATAAACTCAGTCCGCACACGATTGGTACCAAGGATTCGAAAACTAACAATATGATTTGACATTGCATCTGTTACATCCAACTCGTATTGATTACCATTCTTTTGACTTGCTTTCGATTCAAATAGTACTCCAGTCGTCTTGGGAGCCGTTTCATAAGTCACTGCATTTTCGTCCCAATCATTAGCCATTGATTGGATGTAGTAAGAACCGGAATGATCAATTCCTTCATCATCATTATCACGGGCTATAAGTCGAAGTATTGCCTTGTGGATAGTATTATCACCAATGACTGACAAGTCAAAGCGAAGTAAAGCCACTTCTCCTTCTAGCATATCAACGGCTATTACCTGGGAAGAACCAAGATTCAATGTTGGTAATGATCGTGATAGGGTGACATCATCCAATGGCGTGAACATGGAGATTGAGGCCGATGACTCTTGTTTAGGAGGAAGAGCATTCGAAATGTCTAACTCTTGAGTCTCTGACAATGAAGGTCGGAAAGCTTGTTCGGCAATGTTGTTAACAGTGGCTGGTTTCCTTGTTGGCTGTGAAGATGTTGTTGTAATATCAATGCCATGGACAGCAGGCTCTGGAGGATCATCTAATGGAGTCATCGCCCAATTTGTCATATCACCAGGATTCTCAAGAAGACTTTCAGTTGTTTCAAATGCAGACGACGTGTCTAACTGAGGAACAATACTCTGTCCTTTGGAGTGTGGTATTGCAAATGAGCTCGCGTGAGATGAAAGCTTTTCTTCATCTGAAGGTATCGCCGGCTTGATATCAGGCTTTGTCGGTGACAAAGGTACAATACCAAAACTACTCGCCGCAGAAGAGGTTGGATTAACAACAACTCGTTTAGTAGGTGTCGATGAAGGCGATGGTGTGGGCAATGATGTCGGCTTGGAAGTGCGTGGTGGTGGCGTTTCTTGCTTTGCCTCTATAGCAGCTGCCTCGATTGCTTCTGCCTTTGCTTGTTCTTTGGTCAGTTGTTTCGCCTCAAGTTTCTCTTGCTTTATCTTATCCTTCTCCTCTTGTGTAAGACCAGAAGACTGTTGTTGTTGTTCCTGCTGTTGTTGTGGCTTTTGTTCTTGCTTGGCAGCCTTGTCAGAACATACTTCTTTGTTACTCTGCCAAACACAAGACGTATCTCTCACACATTTCTTCTCCTTTACATAATTAGAACATATCTTTGATATACTACCCCCTTCAGCAGTACTATCGATATAACTCTGTACATCTTCATCATCAATATCTGATGCCAACATACCACCGCCATCTAAGTTTAGACTATCTTCCCAAACTTTACATGCCTTGCAAGTGCCCTCCTTTAAACATTGTTTCATTCTTCTACTCATATCTATACACCCTTCAAGGCTTAACAGCTTTTCTACACCAATGGCAGTTGCCGCTCTGCAATATCGATTCAAGCGTAACTGAACAGCTTTACCATGCCAACCATGATCATCAGCTGGACACTCCAATCCACCGTTGATATTATCAAGTGTAAGTCCAAAATCTTCATCAATTAATACAGATTGATGACAAGTCTTATCATTCTTCACATTCTCCATCCAGTAGAACAGTCCAGCACCCCAAGAATATTCTTCATTCTTTGCTACTAAGTCTGGACGTTGACATAATGTCTGTGGCGCTCCCGTCAACGCTATGGACGCTCGAATATAGTTATAGTTCCATGACAATTGTATTGCACCTCTACCAAAGTATACCTCATTAGCTTTGACATATCCAGCCATTGGTCCCTTTTCATTACGTTCATACACATCATCACATGAGCATCCTTCCGGAGGTAACAAGTTGGATTGACAATAACCATTAAATGGTCGTCCTTGACTTGCTAAACTTGCCCCATCAGGACAAGTCATATTGTCCCAATCAAATGAACTTACATCACATGGACGACAGTACACTTCATTGGCAACAATCTTATGATCAGCACACATTAAGTATTCACGTCCAGCTTTGAATTCATCTGATTCATGTAATGCATTACCAAAGAAGGATGCCAATTCAGCCTTTTGTTGCATTACACTGCCCATATTAAATACCCCCTCTGTTGGATGATTGATATTATATTCATTAACTGCTTGACAAAATCCTTCATATGAATACGGCGGCTGTGCCTCTGGTGCTAACTTGTTAAATACCTCAGATGTTAGTATATCACATGGTAATGTAGATGATATGTTTAATCCTTTCCCGTTATTATAATATCGAGTACTTGGCGCTGGTGGTATTTGTTTGGTAGATTTATCCCAACAGTAACAGAGTCCGTCTACATCGCATGGCCAGTATGTTTGATCTGATTGGCATGATCTGCATTCATCATCTGTTGTAGATTGTGGATGATTAGGATTAGCTAAACATGAATGGGTTGATGTTGAACATGATTGTTTTGGTGAACATACATATGCTGGTGGTATGTATGACCAATCGTTGGAGTTTACTTGTTGTATTGATAATGTTGTTATTATTGTGATTATAAAGATGTTGTGTGGCATGATGTTAAACAGTTGCAATATCAAACATACTTCTTTTTGTTGTTGTACTCTTATTGCAATGCAATATCAATAGGTATCCTAACTCCTAACTCAAAGTTCAGTCACTACTCAAGAAGCTTCTTAAACTATTATGATATTAGCATATGATATCAAAACCAAACCAGTATATCACCCTAATGAACCATATTATTGTACCACTATTACATTCGCCACAAACAACGAACTCACACCTCACAGGATACCCTAAAAGGGCTGATTTAATCGATTCCTTCTCACATCTCAACAAAGAGGTGGACGGTTCACTAAAAGCCTACCTATTAGATGTTTCGACAGCTGTAAGAACAGGTGATACTTATCACTTAAATACATCTTAATATAGGCCGAACAGCCAAACACGTTCACCAAAGGTTTCACTTACATCTTGAGTTATTAGAAGTGGAGTTGGATAGAGTTAGAGTCACTCACATATTCATAGCTCAAGCTGCAGATTGTACATTCATATCAGCTCAAATCCAAATACCAACACATATAAGCACGTTACTTCAACCTTAAAACCCCTTCACTTCATGTAATTCTACACGCATCTAGTAATACCCGTGCGTCTTCTACCTCGTCTCCACCGCCTCCAAGAGCCGCAGCTCCTAGTGCAACTGCATCATTTTGTTGAGGAGGAACAAGAGGTGCATTGCCTTGTGCAACAGGTTGATTAGCCACATGCCGGATAGGTTCGGGCTGTAAAGCATTAGCAGGCTCAGCCGGGGCTACCAGATCATCTCGAAGTCGCCTTCCAAATTCGTCTACTCTTCTCTCCTGTTGATTCGGATTGACGCCTCCTGCTGGTGGTGGTACTAGAGCATCATTGACAGCAGGACGCTGTGGTTGATCATCAGCAAGAACATTATTGTCAGGGCGTTGGTTAGGTTGAGCTCTGGCTGGCTGAGCTCTCTCTTCTCTTATAGCATTCCGGCGAGCTCGATCTGCACGAATCTGTTCCAATCGTTCAGCATTTCGGCGAGCTTCTAGATGAATATGTTCCAATTGAGCTCGATCGGCACGAATCTGCCTCGCCAGTTCCAATCTTCTAGCAGCTCTATCTACTGGAGGACCAACGAGAGCTCTTTCCCGTTGCTCATCAGCACCGCCCCCAAATCTTCTAACAACGGGAGCAGCCTCCACTGCTGGTTGTTGATGAGGACCAACAAGGGCTCGTTCCCGTTGCTCATCGGCGCCACCTCCAAATCTAAATCCGACAGGCTGACGCTGTTGTTCAACTCCTCCAAACCTAAACCCTCCAGCAGGAGCTACTTCCGCTGCTGGACGCTGTTGTTCTACTCCGAACCTGAATCCACCGGCTGCTGGTTGTACTTGATTAGGCACGGGAGCATTAGCCGCTGGTTGATTGGGCACTGGTCGAATATCTCCATCTGGCACTGCACCAAATCTAAATCCACCGGCTGCCGGTTGTACTTCATTAGGCAAAGCATGATTAGGCACCGGTCGATTGGCATCAGCGCCAAACCTAAATCTTGGAGCTTCTGGTTGACGTTGTGGTGGTTGAGCCACAATAGGAGCAACAGGTTGTGGACGTTCTACGACTGGTTGAGCTGGAATAGCAGCTTTCTTCTTCTGCAGGTTTTCTTTTGGAGGAGAGGCAAGGATAGACCTGATCTTCTCCTCATCATCAACACCAGCATCGGCTAAGACTTTCAAGCCAGCTTCCTGACGCTTCTTTCGATCAAGCTGTTCCATGTCACCAGTGCTTGTAAAAAGCCGACATGGTTTGCCACAAGTACATGTAGTCTTTCCTGGAGGCAACTTGTGGTTACAGAAGTGAGAATAACCATCAATCTTGTCACCGCACAAGTAGCAGCTCAGTTTCTTGCAATCAGGCTTTGAGCAAGTAATCTTGTTACAACCATCGCCTTTGATATACTCCTGGTCACAATGTGGACAGAAGCGTTTGCAAGCTTTCGACATTGCCTCATGGGCCATGTGCTGAGGGTCTTTTAGCCGTTCTTTCTCCCTCCGAACATCTTCACATGTTCTGCCATGATGATAGACATCGTTACAAGTTGTGCAGTACTGGGTATCACATTCAGGACATAAAATCCAAGGGAAGTTTCTTTCAATGAAGCCAATGTAGGCACATGTTGGGCAAGTCCTGAGATTCATTAAGAAGAAGTGTCAGTTAGATATACGAGGCACAGATATGTCAAAGAGGAAACCATATAACTCACCAACTATTAATGCCTGCTTTCTTCATTTCTTCCCGAATAACTAGATCATTTACACGTCTATTCAGCTTGGGAGACAAGGCTGAATCTAAAAGAGCTGAGGAGTAATGGTTCTGACAATCCGCATCAACGATACACTTGAATTGTATACTGCCATTACCATCAAGTTGCTCTGAAACAAAACGGTAGATACAGTCCGTGCATACAAAGTGACCGCTACCTGTACTACACTCTTTCATTTCTCCCTGTGGGTACTCCATATAACAGCAGAGGCAATCTTTTACCTTTGGCTCTTCTTTATCCTGTACAATACTACTATCTCTTTTGCCTTCATGAATGACACTACCACTACCTTCAGTACTACTATCATCGTCACTAATTAAATCAATAATTTCAATATCAGTATCAGGCCTGATAATTGTAGGCTTGTTTGCTATTGTGTTCAGTTGAGGGATACGAGAAACCTCTTTCACAAGTTTATGATCAAGATCTGCACAAAGTTTAACTAGCTTCTTAGGACGATTGTGCTTGATAAACACCTTGATAGTAGGCGGAATCCTAGCAAACTGTCCTGAGCCATCTCCATCGATACCATCACGTTGAGTTTCGACATCTTTCAAGTAATTGAAGGAAGGCGTGAACCCGAAACCATTTGATTTCAATACTGCATCAATTGCTGCACAAGATATGCGTAGAAAGAAATTTTGAAGCAGTAGCTTTGCCCTGCTAATATAAGGTTTATTCCTGGCTAATTCCATGTCCGACCTGGAAAGCTTCCGTGTTGGTGTAGTGATTACTATGGGTATTGCTGTCTTTTAATTTCTTGTTTGTTGACGATTATATTATAGTGCTTGACGATTGACCCCCAGCAGTGGCACTTTTGATTGATCTATTCGTATTGTATAATATTATCTTCTTCCTATCTCTTGTTTAATAATTGACATTCTACATTGAGGCTGAAAAATAGTTGATTTTTGTTTTCGTGGGACTTTAGACAAATCCTCAAAGATTTTCCGACCAAAGATTCTTGCTTGAGATCAAATAACTAAGACTTGTATTGTATATTACGAGGACGTGCAGCTGTACTAGATGTAAGCATGCTAGTACCCCTGATCTCTCAATCTTTTCTTCTCTGAAAGTATGGCAAACTAACGCCAAATTGTCTACCCGATGCAGCTACTTGATTCCATGTTGCTATTAATTTCATTTGTAAGTCTGTTTCTATCTTCAGGCATGTTGATTCATCAGTAGCAACCCATGTTGATTGAAACAGTTCCTTTGTTGCCGCTACCGAGTCTGGGGATCTGTGATTGGTGTTTAGAAGACAAGTTAAGTGATATTGAACATGATATACAGACATCACACGCACATCCTTCTCTTACCGCTCTATAATCTCCTTGGCAACCTTCATTGCCTCGTCTATTGGATCATCGACACATCTAGTTACCAAACCAATCTTCTCAGCTTCCAAACCTGAAATGATCCGTCCAGTCATTGTCAATTCCTTTGCAACGTCTATTCTCAGTAGTTCACGTAATGTAATCGAAGCACCCATATCAGGTATTAATCCCCATCTTGATTCCATTATTGATAACTTACAATCTGGTGTAGAGAAACGAAAGTCTGCCCCAAGTGCTACTTGTAGACCTATTATAATATTAATATCAATTATGAGAGGTTAGATATATATGATTATCGTATATTGCAATGCAAAAGATATAATTAAACTCACCTCCACCAAAACACATGCCGTGTAGACATGCTATTACAGGAACCGGCAGTTCTCTTTGTAAATACAATCATTAGATATAAAGGATATACTTGTCAGCTAAATGAAAAAGTACACTATCATATGCACAAATTATATCACTAACTCACCTCCAAAGATAACAAACATCCTGTGCTAAGTTACCGACGCCATCCTCACCACCATACGGACTAGGTCTTTCTAATAATTCATTCAATGCACTCTTCGGTCCAGATAAGGCAACACTCTTGGCATCTAATCCAGTACAGAATGCTCGTCCCTCGCCACTTATTATGACAACTCGCATGTTTTTGTTAAGTGTTGTATCATTCTTGAGGAGTGATGCTGCTTCGGCAATTGCATGAAACATTGGTAAATCTAAACTGTTTAGTTTCGATGGACGTGATAGGATGACGTGTATAATACCGTCTTGTAATGATGTAATTTTGATACGATCTTTAATGTTGATTGTGTTTTTGCTGTTTGATGACGATTGTTTGAGTTTGTAGCTTGTCGATTCGGTGTTAGTATCTGCTGCATTGGAAGCATTAACACCATAATTATCTGCTTTCAACTGTGATATAGCAGAAGACTTCTTATCATATGATAGCTGTAATGGAGATTGATGATAGCATTGTCTTTGGATATTGATATCTTTTAATGCTGATATTTCTTGCAATCTATCAGCAAGTGTTTGTTGAAGGGAGTACTGACAAGCAGCAAGTGGCGTAATCCTGGATCTATACAGGCATTTCCGAAGTACTATTAACATATTGAGAGATGACGGCAGGTAATAGCACAACCAGGCATCATTCAGTAGATTATTTATTATGTAGTAGGAGGTAGGTAGGCATCTCGAGTCCAATATCTCTCGTTCAATCGCCAGTTAGTCGATGAAAGTAGATACAAAGATGTCATCTAACTACCTAGTAGTTGGCGGACTAAATACCAGAAGTCAGTACAGAAGGGAGTACGACTTAGTTGCAAGAAATCTTTTGCTTAATCTTTCTATTTTACTTACAAATATCATCATAGACTGATACTATCGACCTTAATGTGATTTGAGTCTTGATTAAGTCTTGACCTGACGTCGTATCCTCTTGTACTTATAATAACTTTGGTATTCTTTGTGCTCATACACACATCTACTCGAGACTTGGCTGTCTACTTCTCCTACCATAAAACATTTAAGGAGTCATTCTTCCTCCCGATCTAGTACTTCACTTCACTTTCACTGTTTATGACCGGTAATAGTTGATCTCGCCCATCATGAGGCAATCAACAGCATCTGCGCCATCAGGATCAATGCCTAAAAAGTTGGAGATTTCAAAGTCGTCTTCATGTAAACCAGTGAATTGGTTCTGATTCCAACCAATGTAGAAGTAAGTTCCATCTGGTCGCACTAAATGAGAGAGACGAGAGGGGATGATACATGCGTGTAAGAGAAGAACAGGATACATGTGATATGAGCAGGGATGAATGATCGTTTGTTATATGTACTCACTTGCATAAAACGCTGAACCATCCTTAAACCTTTTCCTTGCCTTCGAGCCAATTGCTCGATAGTCAGAATATTCTCCTCCAAAGAAATGATCTGCATCCATCATATTAATGATCGTACTATCACCTGCCAAAAGCTTGTGGCAATTATCATTATTTCCACACCGATCCTCGTCAAAACTGTTCCCATTATCGTAATTGTTAGTCCAATGATAGATATCCATGGATTGTCCAATTAGATAAAGATCTTCATTAGCAGGAGCAGAAACGATCAGTTCCATACCAAGATACGAACCTCGTGGTCCTTGAGACACACCTTTGGGTTTATCACAAAAAGCATCAATACGGAATGGTCCATTCTGCCAAACCTGAACCGTATTAGGTTCACCTAAAGCTGAACGATTACCTGTGCTATCACCATCTCCTGAGAGATCATACAACTGTTTAGCAAATCGTTATATTCGAAAAGTAGTAAGAACAAACAAGTAGAATGCTTACCTTTCATTCTAACATGAATTCCAGCTGTTTCCATCTTAGTGATATAGCCAGTTTTGGATGATTTACTAGGAGACGACTTGGCTGCCTTTGTGCTTACCCTAACACTATTACTATTTCCTCCATGATGATAAGCTTCAAAGAATGTTTGTTCCACTTCGACAGGTGCATCACTAGCCTCAACAACATCAACAGGCTGCTCGGAGGAAGGTACGTGATTGCATTCATCATGCCAATCACAAGCATTGTCACCAAACGCTTGTTTGCAACAATCAGGCAACTCGGAGAAACTTATGCCTAAAGCGCCCAAGCCGCGAGCGCACTTTTGTTCATCGGGATGCCAATACCAATTTGTATCGCTACAATTACTTTCCAAGGATCTAATCGATTGGGGTGGCTATTGCAATGAAGACAGTATTATTGCAATAGAATAGTATTGTATATTATAGAGTGTTTTCGTATTGGGGGAGGTGAAATGTGCAACGGTATGAGATAGATTGATGTGTATGGTTAGCGTCTTACAGAAACCGACTTGTTCTGTAATGTATTAATGTACTGTATTGCGATGAAC
>Ga0075439_11496_pt1 | contig 11844 bp, 12 predicted proteins | sample MintriSingleCell_FD_74264 | JGI IMG/M metagenome (GOLD analysis project Ga0075439, IMG submission 74264) | Marine eukaryotic communities from Monterey Bay, USA to study complex ecological interactions - Minidiscus trioculatus JGI Plate_4_G5... | ecosystem: Environmental > Aquatic > Marine >... | reverse complement strand
GGGATACAATCCGGAAGAGGATGAAGAGAATGAACAAGATCTATTGCTACGATCATGGATACGTGAGGTACGATGGGTCGTTCGTGCTGAAGGATTAGGTCAAAATAAGGACCCTCAACGTATGGTTGTCGGTGCCACGAAGGCTGCCGCCAAGAAGGCAACCGACACACCATCAGGAGAACGTACCGAACGGAATCTGAAAGCATCATTAGAACCTCGGTGTGATTCAGAGAATGTTACAGAAGAACGCTATGAACAACTATCATCCATTGAACACTTTCCACTCAAAAAGTATACCAATTCTTCACACATATCTTCATTTCAACTATGGCTAGACGATTTACAACACTATCGAGCTAAGCATGACGGAGATTGCAATGTCCCACAAAAGTATGCCGAATTCCCCGGTCTTGGCCACTTTGTCAATCGGCAACGTACTGCATATAAAAAGTTAAAAGAGGGCAAGAGCTCATCCATGACAGCAATCAAGATACAACAATTGGACACTGTCAACTTTGTCTGGTCAACAACACGGACGGGAGGCAATGCCTCATGGGAAGATCGTTTCAATGAATTGAAGACTTTTCTCGATCATCATGGTCACACCAACGTGCCAAAGAAACATCCACCCAATCCTCCGTTGGGCTTTTGGGTTAATGAACAACGGTTTCAGCACCGAAAATTGATGAATGGAAAGTCTACCTATATGACTGAGTATAGAGCCAACTTACTTAATAGCTTGAACTTCAAGTGGGAGCTAAAGGAATCTCCAAAGTCATGGGATGAATCAATAGAAGAGCTACGGCAGTACCAGGCAACATATGGTGACATCAACAATGTATCAAATGAAAGTAATGATAAGTATGCATCACTTGCTACTTTTGTTAATAATCAACGTGACGATTATCGTCGGTATGTGAATGGAAATAAGACGATCAAGTATATGACAGAAGATCGAATAAAGATATTAGAAGAGCTTGGCATCTCGTGGAACTTGGGGGAGTCTACTAAGTCAGGTTGGCGTGATAGATTTAAGGAGATGGAAGAGTATAAGACGCAGTAAGTACCTTTGACACATGATGTGTCACTTTCCAATTTCACTTTGTACATCTTCTAACTGAGCACTCATAACCAATCCCTCTTACTCTACATAGATTTGGCAATTGTGATATAACAGTCAATTTGAAATACTCAAAGAACAAACCCTTATCTTCGTGGGTATCCAGGCAAAGGCATCAATACAAGCTGTACAAGCAGGGTGAACAATCTACATTGACAGAAGAACATATACAAGAACTGAATGATATTGGGTTTAATTGGGGATATAGTGCTGATAAAGAATCTACGAAGAAGAAGGGTAAGCCGTTCAAGGGATGAGCCGTCTTGTTCTATTAAGCCCCAGAGAGGAGAATGATCTATATCATCAGCACTCCCTAGTAAAGTTAACACATTCTTTAATGCATAGTTATAGTATGATATGGTACATATGCCGATTAGATTAGTTGTGGTATCTTTTCCTTTTAAGTATGTTGGCATGATTGAATCAATCATGTCTCGACCTCAATCATTGCCTCTACTTTGGCACTCGGTCAACTGCAAATCCTCATAACTCAACTGATATAAAGTAGAGTTATTGTACCGACCACTACATCAACAAAGGAAGATGTCTAACCTTCGTGTTAATGAGCTTGAGGATGAAGAGTTGAGGTATCAATTCAATTTCCTGTTGGAAGCCATGGAGGATATTGTAACTGTTGATCCGAATAGAGAAGAAAGAGTATGCGAGGAACTGAATCAACGTATCCAACAAGAAGTAACTGACAAGCCAATTCTAGCTTGTATAGTATCGGCGGAGAGTAACCAATCTCTCTTGTCAACTGCATGTCGTAATCTCAACCTTGGTACTTCTCATGATACCATCAAATGTTTGATTCAAGCATATCCGTCTGCTCTTCTTGGGACACCAGAGGCTCGATTAAACCGTCTTTATGCTCAAATTCCTATCTATATGATAGTCAATCATCAAGAGCACTGCGTACTCCTGCCTTGGATTGCTACTAATCATACTTGGATATTAAATCATGATTCCTGTCTTGAGTACCCTCCTGTCATTGATTTGATCAAAATGTATGCTACCAGAAGACCAAACAGTTGCACATCCGCAACAATCAAAGACTTCTTTGTGGCGTATCCTCGGGCATTTACTCAAAAACGTGGTAGTATGACCATCCTTCTCTTTGTTCTCAAAGGAACCCGGGAATGTGAAGCTGATTTGTTCATGTGGATGGCTGAACGATGCCCTAGTAGGTACTTGTTGGAGACAGATTCTGATGGACGTACACCACTGCATCATGCCTGCAGATCATTGTCCACATACAAAGGACGTGATTCTTGTGAGATTTGCAAGTATCTGATTGATAAATGTCCAGCGTCTGTTCGTGCACCCGGTATTGATGATATCCTTCCAATTCATTTTCTCCTTAGCAGTCATTTTTATCAATTAGTGAGGGAAGTTATTGTCTGTTTGCTACGAGAGTACCCAGAGTCTTATGATGTCCGGGCGTCCGATGGACTTCCACCAAGTTCGAAATTTATCCTGGATGAAGAAAAGGAACTAAAAGAAACTGCCGCGTCACTAATGGATAGTACCTCGTCGTTAACCAAGGCCTCATCTTGTACCAACGATAAGTTGATGAGGTCTGCTTCTACTGTCTTTGATTCCTGGGCTACGTCCTTTATCAACACTACAGACAACAAGTTGGAATCAATCTCGGTGAAACTACAAGAGATGTGTAACGAGGGCCGTGAATCTGATGAGTAATAAGGCATATCTTATATGTTGTCTGGGGTTATAGTGTCTAATGACTTTAATATCGGTATTGACTCTCAATGTGTTGTTCGGGAGATGCACTATCATAGATTTGACATGCCTCGAGATCGTGATGTATTTGGCTATTCTTGATTTGCCTATATGATATGCACAACGGCTATACTTCTGTCGTCTCCGTATATGGTGATGTAGTTGCTAATGATAACTCCAATGTAACTAATAATCTAATCCACAAGAGCTAAGAACTGTTCACCAATCTTCTTTTCCAACATACCACACTCCACTAACTCCTCAATACATTCTCTATACCCTTCCTTCTTAACCCAATCATGAAACAATTCCAATAATGTAATCTCTTTACCCTTCTCTTCATTATACACTTTGGTAGTCATCATTAACTCTCGTCCATCACCAACTATACCCTTCCGTAGGAATTGATAATCATTCAACCATGTAACACTTTTAGGTTGGAACTTAGATGAGTTGGACTTCATTGATGCAAATGTAAATGATGGTAATAGTTCATTCTCTAATATGTGTGAAGGGATATGTTGGAGATTTAGGAATGATATGATACGTTGTACTTCAGCATGAAGGTTGTGTTTTAGTGCTTCGTATGATAATAGTAGCAGCGGTTGTTCATGATCTTCTTTCGATACCGCACTTGGTTTTGGGTTTGATGATGCCTCGGTAGTTGAAGCATACTCATTATCAACAAATCCCTCAACAAAGCTCAATAAATGATGTAACGAATTACCAAATGCTATATTCCCATTCATCCAATCTAATACAAATTGTGTATATCCATTAGTATATGTACCTTCTTTTTGATTTGATAAATGATAATAGAATGATGTTACTACATCGGATTGGGATCGTGTTATGTAGATAAACTTTCCTGTTTTTGGACGAAGATTACCTGATTGTTCAGTTGTATTGCAATCACTACCATTCTCAGCAAACTTTGGTAACATATCCCAACGTAAATGAGTATTAAATACACGTCTTCCTAATTTATCATGATTAGCTCTAACTTTTTCAGTTAGTTGATTTGTATTGCTTTCCCAATGTGCATCTATTTCAAAGAATGGAGCATAGTCGGATACATGATTATAGTTGAGCTCATCGTTGCATTGCTCGTCATTATCATCTGTGGTGGCGGTATGATCGTACTCTTCATCTTTAGCGGTACCTGGTTTGTCAGCAGTAGAAGTAGCAGACTCATACCGTTTATCAGCCAATATCAACGATAGTACAATCTGTTGTGTCCACGTCGTTCCACTCTTGGGATAGGAGCATATAAATACATCAGATGATCGTAATGGCAATTCTTTACATTTTGTAATTGTTGATTGAGATGTTATTGGTAATAGTGGCATTGGTGGAAACGACGTCATGATACGGTTATGTGTTATACAGAAGATGTAGACCTATTATTAATTGTTTGGCCGTCAGCGTATCAATCACCTTGATTAGTATTCTTCTACTCTCATAGTAATTTACGGTATCCTGACATAAAGAGTAGGAGTGTATTATTTAAAGAGATGGCGTCAAATTAATATACTCAACTCAACCTTACGGATCATCGTATCAACAATGTCTATAATATGCAAAATATGCCTGGCAGCCGTAGCCTACACAGCGGCAGTCTTTTACATCATACCAAAACAATTACACAAACAATTTGCAAATAAAACCATGAGCATAGAAAACTTTTACTATCAATCAATCAATACCAACTATCAACTATCCACAAACATAATACCAACTACATTCTGTGATTCGAATAGTCAAATTAGTGTCTCGGGATACTTTGGTGTCACGGGTAGTAAATTTGATATTGATAAAGAGAAACATTACTTTTATTACTTTGCCGAGAAGCGATCTACAAGTTTATTACCTAAACCTGAAGAAGAGTTATTATTTACGAAGCCAGATCAAGCGACAGATAATGATAAACCAGTACCATTATTAATATGGCTAAATGGTGGACCAGGCTGTTCATCTCTACTAGGACTCTTCACTGAGAATGGCCCGTGTTTAATAAACAAAGATGGATCAGCAACAACTACAAATCTATACTCATGGACAGAGGCTGCACACGTGTTGTACTTAGATCAACCTACACTAACTGGATATAGTTATACTAGTAAACCAAAGAGTTATATGGGTGGTAAAGATGATGAGAAGGATGATGATATGGTTGCCGAGGATGCTTATTACTTCTTGCAGAGTTTCTTTAATTCAGAATTAGGGAAGAAGTATAAGGATTTGCCTGTTTACTTGACGGGAGAGGTAAGAGAAGAGATGTGTATATGTTTGTGATTATATAGTACACAATTTACCTTTTAGTCTCATTCTTTAATTTATTTGTATAGTCATATGCCGGGCATTACATCCCAGCAATAGCCCATCGAATTAAGTTGGGCAATCAAGATGCCAAGAAGAAGAATCATATCCACATTCCTCTCTCCGGACTAGCAATTGGCAATGGATTCTACGATTTAGAAACACAATTAAAATCATTCCCAGAAATGGCATATAAGAATAGTCATGGTATCAAGCTAGTAACACAAGAGGAGTATACTTCTATGACTGCCTCTGCCAAGAGTTGTTCAAGTGATGCACACAAATGTAAGACCGAGATGAATCCATTGGTGAAACAGATTACTTGTCAAAAGGCATCTAATTGTGAAGAGACATTGATTGATGTACTTACGAATAATGGTAGGAATCATTCGATTTATGATATTACAAAGCCGGTAAGTATGGGGTCTTCTTCTTATGTTACTACGTGATAAGATGTTTAACCCCCAATCTCACATCCTCTCATCTTAAACGCCCTTCACACATAAACCACATATACCTAATCTAGTGCTTCGGTGAAGGTTGTACAGATGATATAGATGTCCCGACATCAAGATTTCTCAATCTGAATAAGACAAAAGAGACACTCGGTGTTCCCCCCAGCGTTAATTGGTCTCTATGCAATGACCATGTTAGTCGGGTATGGAGTTATAACGACAGAGGTGAAAGTTTTGCACCCTTCATTTCCGAGTTGCTCAACGATGAACTTCCAGTACTACTCTATGCTGGGGATCTTGATTATATCTGCAATTATATCGGTGTACATGCCATTGCAAACAAGTTAGATTGGAAGTATGGTAATGAATTCCGTCAATCGAAAGATCATGATTGGAATAATGGTGGTGGAGTAGCAAGGAGTTCCAATGGTTTGAGTTTCTTACAATTACACAATGCTGGGCATATGGTACCATCTGATCAACCTGAACAGGCACTGAAGATGATTCGTCAGTTCTTAAATGGAGAGGTATTTTAATTGTAGCTTGGTAAAGAATGTATATAGCAAGTTATGTTTATTTATCTGTATCATTTTAATTTATATTACATTTGTAATCAACCAATTGGCCGCCGATCGACAAGAATACATATCTTGTGCACATATAGACATGTCGGCACCTTCCAGAATCTATGCCTTTGCAGAGTCCCAGAACAAAGTTCCCTCATCTTTGCTCATGTTGGGAGGCTGTGGTAGAGCTACCTTAGCCTCTTCTTTCATTCCTTTCCAAAGAGGATGGGCAGTATAACGAATACCATGAGATGCTGCAATAACTACAATTGTCTTCCCTTTTGAATTGCTCCGACCTGCTAAGTCCATTGCTACTTTGAAAGTAGCTCCACTACTAGGTCCTACCATAATACCTTCCATATTGGCAAGTTTTGTAGCCCATTCAACTGATTCGGCACTAGTAGCACTTAGGAATTCACTAACATGACCTCTACTTCCTTCTTTGTACGGCTGGTCGGGAGCAAGTTGAGTAAGGAAGTGTGTTGGTACGCCCGCTCCAATCCCTAAAATTGAATGAGGAGTATGTGCCGCACCTGTGTGTACACGAGACTCACTCGGCTCGACACATATAACCTTACAATCCGGATTCTTCTCCGTAAGGTATTTACCAACGCCGGTGGCAGTACCTCCAGTGCCAACCCCTGTCACAAAGTAATCAACTTTCTCCTTGCTTTGCTGCCATATCTCTGGCCCGGTTGTTGTGTAATGTATGTTGGGATTGTTTTCATTATGAAACTGATTTACAAGAAAGTAATCTTTATTCTTTGCAACAAGATCCTCGGTATAATCCCTTAATCCAGGCATACCTTTTGCTGGTGCAGTGAGGTGTACATCCGCATTAAACATTCTACAAATGATATACCGTTCCTCAAACGAAGGCATCTGGGGCATTACAATAATACACTTATATCCCTTGGCGGCACAGATCATTGCAATACCGATACCGGTGTTCCCGCTAGTATACTCAACGACTGTCATGCTATGATTATTATGATGGGTATAAAAGAAGATATAAAAAGTGTGCACATCATGTGAGCAAAATCTTATGACCATCAATTTAGTATATATCACGAAACTTGAAACTTAACACAACTTCACCATCAATAATAACAACATAATCAATTTAAACTCACTCCGGCTTAAGAGATCCATCCTTTTCAGCTGCCTCGAGCATATTCTTTGCAATTCTATCCTTAATTGACCCGCCTGGAAGATGCGCGTTATATAGGATAGAGATGATGGTAGCTTATGTTAGTACAAACGACTTGCAAAGACAATCAAATAAAGATATACGAAGTCAAGTAAAGTGGCCAAATCACCAAGACTTCATATTAAACACACAAATGTACACGATAAAACAATACAAACGCAGACTTTCCTGGATTTTGCATTTCTAGTTTGACTAAAACTCGAACATCATTTGCTTTAGCCTCGGGCGTTAGTACATTGTTCACACGAACTAGTGGTGTCTTGCCGATGGTATCGATAATGCTGATGTCTGCCATGATGGAATAGTATTGCTGCAGATTCAACTACGATAGCATCAATCACTCACTAGAGCTTAGCAGCTGTTCGGTATCCGCATCTTTAGCTATCACAAGGGCCACCATTATTCAATCTTTTGCAATAGTATTATTCCTTCATCCATATGTACATCTTCTGATCTATGTACTTATACGAATAGATAATGCATCATCAATATATCTATATCATCTCTGCTCTTGTAATTATGCAAGTCGAGTAAATACACGCGTTTTCTACCGAGTGAGAGAGAATGAAAAAGGCATCAACCGCCATCTCATGATGAGTAGCAACATAAATCGGGAGATCTTGTTGTGTACTACTTAATCCTTTCTATATTTAATACTACATTATTCATTGGTGGGACCATGGGGACACACTGCCGAATATTTATACAAATAGCCTTGGTTGCAACTAGTAGAATATGCTTACGTTTATTACTAATATTTGTTAATTGTCATTGTCCCAGTCGTCTCCTACCAATATCTATCTAAATATGCCTTTCGAGCTTGCAAGGCCTTTTCATTTGCCTGACCACCCAAAAAGGCCTGACGGGCTTGATCAAGCGCACGATCGTCTTTTGTTTCAGCATTAGATGTTCGATGCTTATGAAGATATCTAACTTTGGCATTATAATGACTCCGCTGAGCTCGTAGTAGAAAACGTTCTTTCCATACCTCTTCTAATTGCTGTGCCTTATCTAATTCATAAAAATATCGGATGGAATGTAAAACAACTCTCCAACTAGTACTGCACCCGGTGACATGAATAGGGGCCTTAATACTAGTGTGAAGAAGTGTTGGATTAAGTTCAATTTGACTTGTTAATGATAACAACCTGCGTAGATTAACTTTCAATGCCAGCTCATCAATTTTCTTGTCACTAATTGTACCCATGTAGTCTTTAGGCAAGGTAAGTGGTTCAGCTAGAGGTGGTACTTCTTCATCCTCATCTATTGGTAGAATATGGTTATTGCAAATATTAAGTTGCTCAGCTTCACTAAACTGCCTCCACTTACGGACGAGCTCACCTCTTGTAAGGTATTGTGGAGGGGGAAAGAGTTGACCTCGACCATCTACTTTGGGGTAGACATCATCAAGATCACTCTCTTTAAACTTTGTACAAAACCTTGTGAAGTCATAACCATCATAATATAATGGTCCCTTCGTTGTTATCACTCTCTTGATTTGTGAAAAACTTTTGTATGTTGTGATGCAGACCCGTTTGTTGCATGCTACATGGTAACGATACCCTACTCTCTGTCTTATTGCTCCTTCGGCACTTGATCTTGTATCATCTTCTAGATTCCAAAAGCTGTTAGCAGAGTTATTCCTTTTCCTCTTCTTGCAAGTCCTCTTTGTTTTTGGAACAATTTGCTTTTCCTGACGAGCTTGCAAGTCTTTTGCATCCAAATATGATAGAAGCTTTTTACAACCTACATGATCGTATCCCTTCTCCTCAGCATCCATTACTCGTGTTCTATACCTCCTTATCCTCTGTCTTAGCCTGTGCACTTCTTTTCTATCCTCTTTTGTTTTTGTAGTTATTTTTTGTAGAATAGCTAACCGATTATAATCCTTTGATGCACTCCGTTTAATGTGGTCTATCCAGCAACCACAATTACTCTTTTTCTTTGCAATCGCCTTGGTAGTTGCTTGAGTATCGGCCAATCGGGAAGATTGTAGTTCAACAGTACTTTTATTGTTATTACTAATGCCTTCATCATCCGTACTAATATCATCATCTTCGGTCTTCACTTCGACCTTGACACGATGTTCATCTTTGATGTTGATGTGTTGATCAGTATAATTTGATGTGTTGGTATCCTCCTCATTATCAGTCTCTACTTCCTCACTCTTCACCGGATAATACGACGAAACAACATGCTCTGGTTTGATTGCAATCTCGGCTTTGTGCTCGACCATGGAAGACATCATCATATGCTCTCTAAGCACTCCTCTCCTCTTCACCCCCCTGAACGCAAAATATGGATACCATCTTTTAGCGATACAACCTCCCCTATCTTTATGCTCAAGTAGCGAGCATCTCATGTAGGTAAGAAGACCCCTACTTGTAAACCTAAATAAACATACAATTACACAACAACAATGATATCCACATATCGATTAGGTATGCTCTGCTGCAAGAGAGCTCAATTATCAATTGGAAGAGGTCGGCAATTGCAACAAGTTCTACACCAATCTATTCATTATACAACACCACAACTTTTATCTGATAATAGTGATAATGATGATGACAAACCAACAACATCATCATCTACACCGCCAGTACAAACACTTAACAAATCACCAATAGTACAACAATTATGGAAGACACGAGATGAGGCGAAACGTCGTGTCATGGGAGAATTAACATTAGGTGACGGAGAATATAGTGGTATGTTCTCTTTTATTGCAATACGTATATGCATAATTATATATCTCATAGTACTGACCTCTCCTTCTAATACTCAGATGTATCACTAGCAGCAGCCGAGATCATATCAGACCGGAATAAAAAGTATACCGGATATGATAGTAAACAATATGAACCACCAGCAAAAGTTGGTAAACATCCATCCAAAAGTGCAGTGGGTATAGCCTATCTATTTAGTCAAGATCAATTTCTATTAGAGACATATAGGAATCCATACGGTGAGATGAGATTTGGCAAAATCCTCGAAGACCTTGATGCATTGGCAGGAAACATAGCATTTAATCATGTTGAGGGAAATCCCTTAATTGTTACCGCGGGTGTTGATCGGATTCGAGTTAGACGTCGTCCAGAAATTGGTAAAGATCAGTTTTTAAGTGGTAAAGTTACATGGGTTGGTAGTAGTTCGATGGAAATTAGAATGAAGATATCGGACCAATGTGAGGATGGTGAGGAGTTGTTAGAGGCATACTTTACATTTGTTACATTACACCCTGAGACAAAGAAATCAATTAAGATTAGTCCGTTAATACCCGAGACAGATGAGGAACGGGCTCATTTTGAATTAGGTGCCGTCAAGGCAAATGCCAAGAAGCAAGCTCGACGTTCTAAGTTAGAGTTAGGGAGACCATTATCGGAAACATCATTAAAGATTGACCAACGTGCTGCCGAGTTATTAGATGAGGCTGGTGCATTACTTCGCATGCCAAGTTTAGCCGATGGTACCGAGGTATTAATGGATCAAACTGCACAATCTAATGCCATGGTAGCTCAACCCCAGGCAAGGAATTTACATGATCGTATCTTTGGTGGATTTCTAATGAGAAGGGCCTTTGAGTTGGCATTTGCCACGGCGTATATGTTCGGCGGGGATAAGCCTCGGTTCCTGGAAGTGGATGACATATCTTTTGATAAACCTGGAAAGTCCGAGATTTGTGCTGTTTTGTGGTGTGTTGTGGAGTCTTCAATATGAAGACTCGGCCATTCGAATACTTCACTTGAACTTAGTCTGCCTTTATGTGATTGCCCTTGTGAACCACATGTACTAACAGAAGTTATGTTGCCTTTCTTCATCTTCATAAATCGTTACAACGCGCATCTTCCAGTCGATGTCGGAGATTTGTTAGTGTTCAAAAGTCGAGGTAAGTGAGGCTGATAGATATGTGTGTTTGGATATGCTTATTCGTATACCAAAACCCTAACAACAACATGTTATGGTTGCAGTTCTCTATACTATGCCAAACGGGGGTAATTTGGGAAATTACGTTGATAATCATGATAATATGCCATTGGTAATGGTCGAAGTGATTAGCTGGGTGAATTGTCCTGGAAAGTCCGCGTTAGTATTGTTTTGACATGTGAATACATGTGTTCAATGTGAAGTCTTGACGATTTGGGATCTTCATTTGAGCTTAGCTTGCCTTTATTTGATTGTTTTTATAAACCACATGCACTCACATGTGTTACTATCTTCTCTCTCCAACTTCATAAACCGCGAAACGCGCATCTTTCCAGAACACAAGAAGGCTCAAATATCAAATCACTTTTACTTTACATTTGCATTACCAAATAAGGAATCATGTCGTCGGGTATTACCATCAAATATAGATCAAGCCCGTAGAATGGCCAGTAGAATGTGGCAAGATGAATGCCAAGCGGAGTTAAGACCATGAAAGAGATACCAAAAACT
>Ga0075439_10558_pt2 | contig 11862 bp, 9 predicted proteins | sample MintriSingleCell_FD_74264 | JGI IMG/M metagenome (GOLD analysis project Ga0075439, IMG submission 74264) | Marine eukaryotic communities from Monterey Bay, USA to study complex ecological interactions - Minidiscus trioculatus JGI Plate_4_G5... | ecosystem: Environmental > Aquatic > Marine >... | reverse complement strand
ATGGGGCTGTAAAAGTATGTTAGAGGGATGATTGCGAACACGAGCATCTCAATACCAATAGTAATAAAAGTATGCTACATTGACTGTAATAACTAGCTTGTATAATACCGATAGCTCGAACTCTTATCTTGCTAATACTTGTCTCTGTTACTCTATTTATCTTCTCTTGGGCATATCCTTGTCCGTGATTGAATGTTGTTCCCTTTACTACTCTTTACCCCAGCTATCCTACTCTAATCTCTCGTCATACCTACTTTTCGTACATTGCTATATATATGATAGAATCATAACTTCAAACTTGTCAACTCCTCGGCAGTCGCCTTTACATCAACTCCACCCAATGAAGATACATATTCTTGACATTCTTCTTTTGTGGCAAACTCCCGGCGTGTTACTCTGCCGTTCTTGAATGTGATATAGTACCCACAATCGAGCGGAGTTCTATCCCGACGTTTGAGATTGTTTGGACCGACAAGAGCTGCATTACCCGATCCCTCGAATATGATCTTGTACTTATCCTTCTTGGCAATGTACTTTTCGACTACACATGTCTTGCCATTCAATTGTGGATGATTTGGTAAGTTGATAACCTCACACCTTCTACCCCCAAACTCTGATGAAATGAAGTTGGCTAATTTGGTATTCCCATATTGCTTCATTATCTCAATGACTTGGTCCTTATTGGATAATCCATATTTATCTCGCAGAGATATCTCAATACCCCATTCCAATAATATCTTAGCTTGATCAAAACCGATCAGTTCTTTTACCATTTTTGCCATTGCAATTATGAGAGGATTCCACCCCGTAGCATCCAATGCGTTGACATCTGCTCCATATTGCAGCAGTATTGACAGCAAGTCAGAATTGGTATTTTTAGTTGCCAAGTGCACTAATGTGTAGTTTACATCACCTCTTGCACTTAACTTTTTCTTATCAACGGGAGATCCCAACCATTTTATCACCTTTTTCATATTGTTCTTGTTCACCGCTTTGAAGATTTCCTTAGGTAGCTCCATGCATCCATCGTAATCCAATCCTTTCCCATTATAATCACCAAACTCTGCTTCCAATTCCTTGATATTGAGTAACACTTGCTTATACATCACCGAGGTGTTTTTTCCCTGGTTCTCTAGATCACGTTTCATTTTACGGTGATACTCTAGTTGCATAAACATTTCCTTAGAAGGAGGGATCTTCTTTCTACACAAAGGACATGACTTGCTCTCCTCCTCCTTTCGATATTGTGCACCAAATTTCGATTTCCATCCATCTAAACAACTTGCACAGAATTTATGATTGCATGGCAATGTAACTGCAGCGGTTAATGCCTCTAAACATATACCACAATCTTCCACCGTTTGATCATCCATATTGTAATGTGTTCGTTGGTATTATGTAAAGGTTGTTCAGATAGGTGGTTTGTAATCCCAGTATAGTACTAAATCTATAGTTTCTCTGCCGTAGAGAGATTGCAATTAATGCCGCTGATAATTAGAGTATTGTATACAATTATACTTGTTTTCGTTGCGGTATATAGTGTTGATATACGTTCGATAGCTGATATATACAATCAGCTGTTTCGGTGCATGTGTATGTTAATATAATTGAACAAAAGTACACTTCTCTTATATAACCAGAAAATAATTACTAAACCGAAATGGCTCACTCTATAATAATAACAATTTATTGGTTGTTCGATGTTGTATACGTGATGTTTATACCTCTTTTAGGTGCTACCGATATGGTAGGTAACAAATGGATTTTAATATCTTTCTACAACAAATTTCAACTTAGAAGTTTATTATATGAGAGTCAATCGGAAGTTAATATAGTCTCTTTGTTGACAATATAGTACAAGGATATCATTCAATATGCAACTTGGATACTGCATAGTATTATTATTGATCTCGGTCGTTATACCGCAGGCGGTTTGCTTTTCATGTTTGTCGAATAACAAACCTCATAGTTTACTGCAATCAATAATAAATGCTCCACATCACAAGCCCAAAAGAAGAAGTCTCTTACAACTATCATCCACCACATCATCCGATACTACTACTCCGTCTATAGCAACAAAAGAAAGATTGCAAATATTAGCCAACCGCGCCAATTCAGCATTAGACGAACATGCATCAGATATACTCAAAACTTTTAATGCTCGAGTTGCAGTAATCTCAGATGACTCTACTTCTACTTCATCCGATTTTCAACAAGAGTATTTAAGATTAGGATTGATATCCACCGAATCCTACAATAAAAAAGATCAATTAGTAGCCTCATTACCATATTATGATACAGATGGTAGTGGATTAGTCTTATCATCCTCGTTAGCTACGAATGTTGTATATAAGAATGTATTACCAGATGGATATGACGGATGGACAGGTGATGTGGGTTTATTGGCAATGATATTATTAAATGAAATGGCACGTGCTAACATTAACGAACCAAAGGGTATCAATTTACCCAAACGGAAGGATGGTATACAAACATTATTATCAACATGGATATCAACATTACCAACCTACGATGAAATGAAAACATTACATCCATTATTATGGAATGAAGATGAACAAGAAATATTACAATCAAGTTCAACTAAAAAGATATATAGATTATTAGATGATATTGATGATGATTCAGCATGGTTGGTTGAAAAGTTATGGAATAGTGATTCTGAAGATGCTTTTCCGAAGAGTGTTAAGATTGATGCAGGTGAGGGTATAGTAGATGAACGACCGTGTTTTACACCTGATGGGTTTAGGTATGCAGTGGCATTGGTACGATCAAGATCATACTTTGTTGATGGACAGTTACGTCTCTTGCCATATTTGGATTATGCTAATCATGATGATTATGACTCGTATGAGATTTTTGGTGGTGGCGTAGGTACTCTATGGGGTAGTGCCAAGGGCGCGTTATTAAAAAGTGGCAAGCCATTGAAGGTTGGTGATGAAGTACGTATATCATATGGTCCAAAAGGTCCAGCTGATTACTTGTTAGATCACGGATTTGTACCAAACATGTGTCAATTAAACTCTAAAGATGGAGGTGGAACGGCAATCACAGCCGAATTATCATTCGAAGTGAACAACTCGGATCGATTCCGTGATGACAAATTAGACATATTAGAATATGAAACATACGACCTGGCACCAATGGAACCTACACAAACATTTGATGTGATGGGTGGTCCCGGATCGACTGGTGAGCCTGATCCGGCCATGATACAATTTCTACGATTGGTAAATTTGGGTGGTAAGGATGCCTTTTTATTGGAATCAATATTTAGGAAAGAGATTTGGCAATTTATGAGTGATCCTGTTAGTGAAGAGAATGAACGGGGAGCTGTTACTGCTGTTATTGAGGCTTGTCAGAATGCGTTGTCTGAAATGGATGAAGAGGAGAGTGCCTTGAAAGCTAATGACGATGGAGAGGAGCAATCCGAGCAAGATCAGTTGTGTAGAATGGTACGTGAATCGGAACGTGAGGCATTGGATAGGACACTGGTCACTGTGAAGCAAGATGCAGAGGCATTGGATCTGAAGGAGTATTACCAAGAGAGAAGATTGAAGGACTTGGGTCTTGATAGTGAGTGGACGCCGGAGGACGATGGCATTGCATTCGGAGGAACGAGAGTACCAGGCGGTGCAGATTATGATTGGTAGAAAAAGGCATATGCTTTTAGCACAGTTATATATTACAAATGAATCGCTACTTCTTGATTTTCCGTCTGTTGTGTTAGGTGAGAGGCTACAGTTCCTATGGCTATTCTCCTCAATGTTGTATACTTCAACAGATTTTCTTCGGCTACAGGTCATGATTGAAGAGGGTAATGCTTGGTAATGAAACAACTGATTGATAATAAAAACTGTAAACTTGATGTGTATTGACTAAGGAGTTGTCATTCCTCACTTGTCGAGACTTCCTATCATAGAAATGTGACCGAATACCCACACAATCATAAAGACACGTGCTTGACTTTCTCCTTTAACTCTTCATTCTCCTTTGTCATCTCCTCATTCTCTTTGCGGAGTTTTAAATTTTCTTCTAATAGCAATGGTGTTATATCAGCTGAACAACCACGGCAAGCATCAATTCCATCTTTCTTTACTTTGTCAGCTCTACAGCCAAAGCAATACATATATCTACATTCAGAGCAGTAACTAATACCGATACGTCCATTGGCATCTAAGCATTCAGAACAATATATGCTGTTATAACAGATATCGCTTTCACATCCTTGGAGTGGTGTACAATCGCGACATCGAGTCTTATTGCAACCAGGGCAAGTTTTTACGCAATCCTCACAATAAAGGGAGTCACAACCATCACTATCACATGACTTTTTACATCCATTGCACACCCAACCACAACGTTCATCAGAACAATCTTCTACTACTACACAGAGTGGACAGTAATCTTTTCTACAGAAACCGCAATACTTTAGAAGTTCACTCGTATCTACACACTCGTTACAGAATGGTTCCAGGCAATCGTAGCATATATTGTTTTGTAAGTTGCCACTAGAGAACCAATTATCATTGCCTCTCATATTGGCATTGCAATGCGAGCAGCTCAAACTGCTGCTTCTCCTAGTGAACATATTAATGTACCTTACTCGCATTTGCTCAAGGGGATCTCCCTCTTCATCTCTACACCACGAAATTGGAAACGCGATATGTTTTAACGAACAACCATCAGAAGAAATGATGCTATCGAGGATGGGTACAACAACTTCATGAGATATCTTTGATTCTGATATTTTTTGTTGTGTTTCATGCTTACCAACAAGGCTAAAATCAATCTGTTCTAGTACTGCACTGCCTCGTAATAGATTTAATCCTATACCTGTAATGTTGATACACCCACATAACTTTAATCTTTTGAGCACATCTTGTGCATTGATACTGTTTAAGACCGCGCTGATATCATCATCCGTCAGTTTATTTGCAAGTTCTTTCTCAACGTCTTCAAAATCTAATATCCTTGAGGAGATTTTTTGGGGTCAAATTTTGGATGGATCCCAGTGGCTGGGATCCACAATATTAAGGTATATATAGACGTAATAAGACGGTCTAGATGGTTCTAATTAGCTTCTACTATGTATACTTAGTGTTTTCTGACCTTTGGGTAGTTGGATTAGTCAATATCTAGGCTGTTATGGCACCCATTAAAAAGCTACATTTTCGTCAATTTTGAGGAGATTCGTCTTTGTAGGCCGTAATATGACTGTGAATACAAAACCAATGCTACTGAACTGTTCTATGGGATGTACTCAATCTGTAAATGTGCGCATCTTCATTATTATGGAGTATAGCCTCACTAATGAACACCAACACGAGCTCACAAAAGTGCGATTCAACTATGGACTCATCTCGTAGCCATATTACTCGACAACCATGCGTTGTTGGAGGCAGTCCAGTGGCTCTACGGAAAGCTAACAACCTAATCTAAACGCCCCGTGCATTATTTTGATACCCAATGAGCATATTCTTAGTCGTATATCGTGCCAAAGTAGAAAGATGGTAGTTTTTGACCCATATTGTGACGTTAATGCTTAATTTGTCCAGCAATCTGGTTGTAGTTTAACCATTTAACGATGGGCGGTGCATTGTATATCTAATTGCTTTATAGGAAACGATTGGATTGTGTTGTGCATTGATATAACTGATCATGAGAAGCTCAATCTAAATTTGTTTTCGGACCCGCACTGTGTAATGATTGAAAGTAATTACCACAATATCAACTCAATAACATCCTCCTCCGATTTCTTAACATGACCAAATGTTCATTACACTTTATAAATCCGATGTTGATAATCAGTTGTTGATTCCATGTCCGTTGGTACCAGCAATAACACCATTTAATTAATCCACTACATAGAAAAGCAGTTGAATGTTGACAAAAAGTATGCATAATACCTGGATGACGTCCCCAATCCATACAAACTTACTACCACACCATCTAACAAGTCCAAATATACAGTAGATGGATATCATATAGCGTGAGATGCGTCACATAGTGTTTAATATAACTAGAAATGTATAAATATTTAACAACTTACCATTAATCCAGTGACTTTGTACATCTCATTGTACGAAAATACACCATCCTAACACCCCATATTACTGAACGTTATCCATATGATATATAAGCATTGTACTATGTGTTTAATCCATAATAATAACAGAGTTGCTGCGTACAACATCAATTAATTCTGTGACACATTGCCATAAAACTCAAAATTGAGCCATTTATTGTACATTTCTCGTCCCGTTGCCACATCTGCGCTACTAAATACAGCATCCGATTGATTGTATTGATGGTTAAGAGAGATAGGGTGGTGGAGTTGCCGTTGTAATGATAGGAAGGCGTAGTAAATACCTCACAAAGCATGAAAATCCCCTCTCAGCAACTCGAAGGAACAATATACTCTGACGTCTATTGTAGGTACCACGTCGCATCCGAGCGGTAGAAAACACTTCGGACTACATCTATACGACATAAAGATGCCACGGGAAGCAGAGGGGGTACGTATAGGACGTCAATTGCCATCGTATGGAGGTGGTCAACATGATGCAAAATAGTGAAAAATTAGCTCATACTGATCTACTTTGTGAACAGATAAGGGTCAAAATATGGTCCGTCGCGGAAGTCAAACCAATGAAACCTGATCTAGAGATCATGTTGAAGAGATATATAATGAGGTTTAATACTCTACGTTAGTGTTATCATGCTTAATTCAGCCATACAAAATGGATCCCAGTGGCTGGAACCCATTTTTGATGGTGCCCAGTGAGTGGGACCCATTTCTCCTCAAGGATATATTCCATTGTGATGCTGAAATAATAGCCTTGCTGATAGGTGATAGTCGGTGCATCAAATTATCATTTTGCCACAAAGATGACGAGGTGAAAGCTACCGCTAAGATCGCCCTAGATGGCTTGGGAAGATACGCTGATACATCAGCAATGAAACCAATAGGTAAATCACTAATGTGTAGGGTATCAGCGGCAGTACGCCGGCGCTTATTGGCGCCACTATTTGACACCATCCTCCACATTCACTCTATTGTATGTGATTGAGGATTAGGATGAGGAGAAGGACTGGTCAATCGCTAAAATAATACTTCTGATTCCCTCATTTTTTGCATAACATGTGAGGTTGTATCGCCTGTATCATGTCGTCTAGCGGGTGCAATAAACGCCGACGGACCGCCGCTGATACCCTACATATTAGTGATTTACCTATTGGTTTCATAGCTGATGTATCGGCGTATTTATCCAAGCCGTCGAGGGCGATATTGGCCGTAGCTTTCAGTGCATCTGCATCTTCTTCCTCATGGAAAAATAATAATAACCACCTCTCTGATATCAGTACGGCCATTGTATCAGCACAACAATGGGATATATTAGATTTTGAAGATATTGAGAAAGAGCTTGCAAAGAAGCTGACAGACGATGATATCTACGCAGTCTTGAAATGTATCAATGCACAAGATGTGCTCAAAAGATTAAAGTTATGTGGGTGTATCAACATTACAGGTATAGGATTATATCCATTACGCGGCAGTGCTGTATTGGAACAGATTGATTTAGGCCTTGTTGGGAAGTATGACCGACCACAAATTAAACCTGAACTAAAGATTAGTCAAGAGGTCATCATTTCCGTCCTCGATAGTATAATTTCTTCTGATGAATGTTCATTAAAACATATTATGTTTCCACAACAGTGGCGTGACGCCCAATCAGAATCCCTAAATCAGTTTCGCACAAGATACAATACATTCCTTGCTAATTTGGAGTTGAATTGTGCTAAGTGCAATGCGGAGATGAGTATATCCTTTGGGCAAATTAGTATGTTACAAAACAATGTATGCTATGATTGTTTAAAGCCCTTTTGTGGCGATTGTGCGGATGAAAATGGTGAGGGACGTAAGACTCTAAACTACTGTTTCCAATGTGAAAAGGATTTCTGTGTAGACTGTGTCTCTAGAGCAGAGTGCACAGAATGTCTAGAAAACATGTGTAGCGGTTGTTTGGAGAGGACATGTCAAGAATGCAATCAAACAATGTGTGTTGAATGTTTGAATATATGCAATGGTTGTAACAAAACCCGTTGTACTGATTGTGGATCACATCGTCATTGTGAAGGAGATAACTGTTACAAGTCACATTGTGTTGACTGCTACAATGGCAAAGAATATGATATAAAGTGGTGTGAAAAATATAATTCACATTATTGTACGGGTTGTGTTGACAAAAAGACGCATTAAATGAATGCAGAGATAGAGGGACTATAAGCTCAACTTTAGTAGGAAATGTGCAAAAGTTTTCTGTTCAGACTGTGTCCCTGGTGGCAGGGATATATCTACGGAGAGTAGATGATATGATATCACTTTCTTGAGGAAATCGGTAGGCGTAGAGATTAGACGGTGTATGTGTCACTTGAGTGTCATGTTTTTATGTTACTAAATTATCATTATATTCTAATGAATGTATCTCAGGGCTAAATTCCCTGAACCTTAGTATGGAACATATAACAAACAAACAAATAAACAAACATATACAACCTCATCCCAAGAATTTTTGGGAAGAGGGATTGAACAATCTTGAGGAGACTCTCCATCTTATCATTCGTTCAATATACTTTCTAAAAAGTCATCAAGACCCACGCGGCTTGAGTTGGCAGAATTGGGAGTACCAGTACTGATACTACCTCCACGAATATTACCAATAGGACTGTTATTGCCAGCTGGTAACATCTTTGAGAGATCATCTGCAAATGAATTCTGATGTTGTTGAGACATGGTGGTGGTATTGACAGTCCTCTTACCACTAATGCCACTCGTACTTGGATTAGATGACAAAGGAGGCTCACTTGATGACGGATACCCTGGTGGCCTTGGGTATGAGTACAATGGTCGATAATGCGAGGCATTTTGTACAGGTAACGGTGGCATGGGCGGGAGCATGGCATTTGGTTGAGACTGTGGAAGTGGAGGAGTGTTTGACCGACTACGCCCCTCGCCTAACATTGCCCTATCTAACGAGTTGGAGCTCGAATTAGAACTTGAGGGACTACGAATACGATTTCCTTCCGATGAGGTGGTGCTTGAGGTACTAACTTGATCGGTATTACTGACCAATATACGCTGAGGAACATTATCCATCATCATACCATTTTGTTGGATATTGTTGCCTCTGCCACCAACATTGGCCACTTGATCAAAGATGTTTGGAAACATTGGGAGTGGTTCAAATTCCATCTCAGTTCCGAACTGAAACTGAGGTGATAGATTACCACCTCCTTGTCCAGCCGCCGCTTCTGGAGGTGAGGATTTGCCTGAGGTACTACTGGGAGTGGCTGGTATACGCATAGGAACGCCTCGCATATGAGCCGGTATCATCATGGATGTGCCCAAATAACCCGGCATACCCTGCTGTTGCTGTCTTTGCATCGCTGCAATGGCACCACGAGGCATGTCGAGATTCTGGAACATATTTGGATTGCAAAGCTGATCAAAGTCTGGATGACTGCCCTGCTTCTTGACTTGAGGAGGAGGAGCAACCTTCTTGAGCTTCTTATTCTTCTTGATAGCGGCTGCTTGGAGTGCCAGCTTCTGTTTCTTCAACCGCTGTTCTTCTTTCACAGCCTTTTCATACTTGACGACCTTGACTTGATACATCTTACGACCTTGTTGTGCCAGTTCTATAAGATAATGATTGAATGAATGAAAGATGTGCATATGATATGAGCAACATGTAAAAGACAGCAATAAATACTCCTCCGACGACTTAGTCACACACATCATCATCAAAACTTACCCTCAAAGACAGACTTGGTATAATCATCAATAACCTTCCAAGAATCACACATAATCTTTGACATCTCAGTGAATGACATATAACCATGACTTTTACGATGTACTCTATCACGAGTTTCATTCGGCGAGAGATTATGTTCAAGTAACGAACGGATCTCGGCACGACATATATCCTTAACATGATCGAATGAGTTGGGATCATACTTCATATTTGGATAATCTTCGAGGCCTGGTACAGATGTGATAAGTTTGGCAATATCTTCCTTGGTTGTGCCCTAGTAGTTTGATATGAAAGAGAGGAGAGAGGGAGATTCGTTATTAGTGAAAAGTTGAACAGAACAACAACGTCTGGATATCGATAGCATAAAGCACAACAATAACTTACCTTGGAGGTATATGCCTTGAGAATCTTAACACGTTTGTATCGGTAGAATAGATTATAAGCACTCAAAGGACGTTTAGGCTTGACAATCTGACTTTCCATAGATGGCTTGTCACGTTTCTTCTTCTTGGACGAAGAAGAAGAACTTCCGCCACTACTACTGCTCATACTGGATCCTGCTGACTTGCCAGCCTCGAGACCACGAGCCTTCTTTGATACACTCTTCTTACCGCTACCCATTGACACACCGGATGATAGTGACTGAGAAGAAGGGTGTGACCATACCAATACAGACCCAGGCGGTGGAGGTTCCTGTTGACTTCTTTCAATCATGGCCGATATCTCAAGTGACAGTTGCTGCTGCTGAGGAGATTGAGATTGACAAGAAGACGAACTACTCTTCTTGCTACTAGTAGGTGGGTTATACTTTTCATACTCAGCTAACTTGGCAGCATGAATGATACGTCCTTGTACTGCCAACTCTTCAAAGACGGCCTTGTTAATATCATCAATTGCCTTCCATGCTGATGACATAATTCTGGACATTTCAACGAATGACATACATCCGTGTGTCTTGCGATGCATACGGTCACGTGTATCGTTGGGTGTTAGATTATCTTTTAGTGCAGATTGGATATTGGTACGAGAAATATCGGTACGTTGTGTGGATGATAATTTCGATAGTTCATCTTGTAAGGATGATGATGATTCAGGAGATGACGATGGAGATGGAATGTAGGATTCTAATCCAGGTGGACATGTTATCAGTGATTTGATATAGTCAATATCTTTACACTTTGGATCAGGGGATTTGTATGCCTCGAGGATCTTTGTTCGTTTGTATCGACTGTGGTTATATTATAGAGTATAAGATGATTGTTTTGTTAGTATACATGACGATTAATGAAATGGGCAGTACTGAACATATGATATGAGGCAAAAGTTATATACTCACTAGAACAAGTTAAAAGCACTTAATGGACGCTTAGGACGAGGTTGATCAATCATACTTTGAATATAACTACTATCAACATTCATAGTATCAAGCGGTAGTGGTGGTGTTAGTATATTCTTCGACGCTGTTGGTGGAGTTACAATAAAGGGAGTACTATCGGAAGCGGCAGCAGTATCAAATTGATGAGGAGATGTTGATGTAGCAGCGGTAATAACAGTTTTTTGAGAAGCTAGAATATGCGCATCAATATTATTGTCTACTTGTGGTAACGGTGGTAATGGCGGTAATGATGGCATTGGAGGTTGTTGTTGTGTGTTCCTCATATTGAGCAGTAGTTGAGCACTTTGATAAGAGACTCGACGATGAGTTTTATGATTTGGTTGCAACGAGTTGTTGCAAGGCTTACTGTTGTGCACTGCCATTTTAACTGCTCGTTACTCTGTGCTACTGCTTGTTTATCCTATGTTATTGCCTAGTTCATCGGCGACTATTTAACAACACAATACTGCAAACAACTGCAATCCACAGCCTAGAATACTAACACGAAGCTCCACTCTCTTAAACTAAGTACTGCCTTTCCAATGCTAACTGCCTTTTAGCAAATAAGAAAGGGCAGTAGGAATTCAAACATGATGATAGCCACAGAAACCTTGGCGTCATTGGAAAAGAGAATCGTTGATGGTACTTGAAATG
>Ga0075439_12599_pt1 | contig 11865 bp, 8 predicted proteins | sample MintriSingleCell_FD_74264 | JGI IMG/M metagenome (GOLD analysis project Ga0075439, IMG submission 74264) | Marine eukaryotic communities from Monterey Bay, USA to study complex ecological interactions - Minidiscus trioculatus JGI Plate_4_G5... | ecosystem: Environmental > Aquatic > Marine >... | reverse complement strand
AAGAGAATGAGAAAATGGCAAAGAAGAAGATATCTGATCTTCAGAAACGACAAGACTTTCTACATGCAATGGCAAACTTCCGTCCGAAAGAAACAGTATTTGAAGCATTTGCAACTGGTGGCCAGAAAGACCTCATTTATAATGCCCAGGTGGATAAGTGTGCGAACGGGAGTGCGGCTGCATTGGTTGCAATGAAGAGAATGAGGAGACAAATGAAGATTGCCAGAGATAAAGGCAGTGCACTTGTTATTGCCGGTAGTAAGTCAGCTAATGAATTGAATGGAGATGAGGTAGATCTCGAAGATATACAGTATACTGCTGAGAATGATGATGATGGTGATGAGCAAGGATTAGATGAGGAAAGTGCTATTCCAACACAACCAGTGGTAGGCGCAAAACCTACAGCTGTAAAGTCTTCCGAAAGTAAGCGTCGTCTCTCCAAGGCGGAAAGGAAGAAGATGAAGAAGAATCCAAACTACAAGCCAGACAGTAGTGAAGCTATATCTAAGAAGTCAAAGGGTAAACGTGGTGCCGACTTTCGTGATGATACTCACTTCATTGATAATGATATCACAAATGATACAGCTGCCGCTGCTCGGAGTCGCCAGATGGAAGCTGCTATGCAACCCTCAGCATCAAGTAGCGCTAAGGGTTCTGCTGCACTTGCCTATCGAATTGAAGGTGACATGCTTGATATTGTTGGTGATGAGAATGTTGATTTAGTGAAGAAGCAAAGGATGATGAGATGGGATAAGAGTAAGCGAAAGTACATGCAAACAACTGTTGGTGAAGAGCTAAGTGGAGACTCCAAAAGTAAGAAGATGAGACTAGAGAGTGGACAACTAGTCAAGCGTGATAAGGCAAATATCGGTGAGCTGTATGAAAAGTGGCAAAAGAAGACCAACAAGAGTATTGGGAGAACTGGAGTATTCGATGATGTCGTTGAGGATGGAGAAGGTATACCTGAGGCCAAAGCTGGCAAGAACAAGAAAGCTAAAGGCGGTAAGAGTGCTGGGGATGATGAAAGAAAGACTGCAATAGCAATTCGTAAAGAACGTGAGAAGAAGGAAGATATGCGTGTAAAGAATATGAAGAAGGGTGATCGGAGACAATTAGAGCGCAAGCAGCGTTCAGAAGCACAAGACGGACCACAGAGAAAGAAGGGGCCAGGCAAGAAAGGACCAAGTACTCGGTGGGGAGGCCCAAAGAAGAAGGGCATTGGCAAAATGGGGAAGCAAAAGCAAACGTTCAAAGGCAGGCATTAACATTCAACGATAGAACAGTATATAGAAAGGAAAGATCTAAGACTCTGACGGCATAGCAAAGCAAGTGTAGCATAGCTAACTTATGATTGCAACATTTCTATGTGTGAATGACTACTGCACCGTACCTGTTCATACAAAGCACTCTAGTCTCTCAATAGAAGTGCACACATCTTGAAAACGTACAGCATACGGAGTTCCCAAGAATATCTCTTCCATCAACCGCCTAACCTCCGTAACTTCCTCGACCATAAAACTATCACAAAGAAAGCTTCCAAAGAAAGTACTAACCATCTCTTCAAACTTAACAACTTCAGTAAACTTATTTTCCAAACAATATCCACCCTGGACCTCGTAGAATTCATTCTTTGCGTATTGCATAATAGTCCACTTTGACATAATGGCATCTAAATGCTTTGAACACTTGTCTAGAAGTTCCCTATCGTTGCCTTTTCCTGGAACAAATCGCTTCTTTGCTTCCAAGAACTTGTCCTTGACAGCTGATATTGGTTCACGATTTTGTAGCATCGTTAGTGCTGTGTTGATCAATGTAATCCCTCGAGCTTTGTGCTGCGCAGAAGTCATCTCAACAAAGCCTTCATCAATAAAAGTAACTACTTTGGCTAAATCTAGCTCGACAAAGCGTCGAAAGGCAAAATCAGCCAATCCGACACCTCTCTTGTTTGCCTTCTTGGTACTATCCGGCTCAATCAAATAAAGCTGGTCCCTAGCTCGAGTAAGGGCAGTGTACAAAAACATACCTTCGTCCTAAAATAGTAAGAGGTAAGTTTAGACAGAGATTTCTGTATAGAAGACATACCAGAGCCAAATACAACACTTACTGCAAGCTGAGGGTAACTCAGGGTGTAGTCACACTCTTCCAACGCCGCACCACAAACGTTCTCTCCTGTGTTGGTGATTGTAATTTTACTACTACTAGACAGCCAACGAAGACAGTTCTGCCATTGAGCAGAGCTTCCCCTAGATTCGATAAATGTCCAGAATCCAATAAGAGCGACCTCACTAAATTCCAATCCCTTGGCTTCTTTGACTCCAAACAGATCATTCTCAATTCCTAGGTGGTGAAACTGTGTCCTTAGATCCTGAACTATCTCATCAGGGGATATGAAGACCACATTACCACCTTTGAAGATATTTTGATTGGCCAGGTCACTGATCTTCTTGATTCTAAGCAATTGAGGTAGTCTTCCATGTATAAGGGAATGCTCATTGCTGTTTGGAAGTTTAAATGAGCGTGCCAAAACACTTCTAATTGCCTTCCCTAGGCTCAAGTTTTCGTGATGAGTACGATGATTTGTCTGCAACATGATTTCTTGCAGGTTGTCTTTAACTTGATTGTTGTGTTTATCAAATATTTGAGAATGGACGACGTCATTAATAGTGCCTTTTCTCATGGATATACCTAGCTCAACACTTTGTGCAGGATCTGCATTTATAAAAACACTCCTAACACCAGAGCTCATTCTAAGGAAGAGGGCTAGATCGAGTTCTGAAAAATCCTGTGCTTCGTCAGAGCATACCTGTTTGGTTCCGTGTGAAGAGGAGGTTAGCGGTCGTGTCTACTCTCAAGCACCGTGTATACACAAAATTGGCTAATGCTTACCATATCAAAGAAGAATGGGTGAAGAGGATCACCTTCTTCGTCCAACAAGTCCATTTCTCCTCTTTTTACCACACGTTCTGTCCAGCTTAAATAGGGCTCTTCTCTGAATACATTAGGTCCATGCTTTAGCACATACATTGTTCTATCAGTCTCGTCCCAGTACGATTTCTGTTCTCTCCACTGTTCATACCTCAAAAAAAGCTGATAGGATATCTCTCTCTGCTTCTTCTGCAGTCCGAACGAAGATGGTAGTGCTAGATACTCTTCCAGTGACAATGAAGATTTTGATATTGAGCATTTGACATTACTTTTGATCGTAACAATTGCATGCCATAATGTTAGAGGCTGGATTGAGTTGTCATCCATCTTTTTTCTTTCAAGTTTACTTAGATATTCCTCAACAAATTCTGATAGGAATGATATCCCTGCACTATCCTCACAATCAAAACGAATTCTATCAAATGTAATAAACAACTTGGAGTCAGATTCACTACTTGGTGCAACACGTCGAGCTAGCTGCTTGAGAAGTTCATCATACGTCATAAATGTTAGGTTTTCTAATCCAGCGTCTCTTGCATTTTCTACTGCACTCTTTATCACATTCACTAAACGAGATAGGCGCGATACGATGAGAATCTTCTTTGATGGCTCTTCTCTGACCACTTTCTTGATCAACAATAGTGTTTTCCCTGCTCAAGAATAGAGTGTGATGAGGCTTAGTCGAAGCATGTTGAAGAGAGTGCACAAACAAACAAATACTAACCCGTTCCTGCACCTCCATAAATCAACGAAGACATATCAACACGTTCACTAGCTAAGATATCGTTGTGGTCTTCCTGTTCTGAACCTCTTCCTCTGAAAATAGCTTTGTTCACCTGCTGTTCGCTATATACTATACGGCGTTTGAGTGAGAAGTCATGGCTCTGAATACGTTGTTGATCAAGGTGTCCCTCATCAAGATTCAACATGAAGAGCTCCATAGCAGATGCAGTATAAATACTTGTTGATTTGAGTCCAAGTAAGTGCATCTTGATGACGAGAAGTTGAATAAGTCTGGTTAGATAGACGAACTTGCCAGAGTCGTGCATGTGGCATAAAAAATAGTAGACTGCACTACACTACACTTACATCCCTGCCTAATTTCAAGATTGAATCTGGATCTTTCACTTCCGGGAATCTATCATCGAGTCGAATCTTGTTTCTCATGAATTCGGTGTTTGAAATGAGAGTCTTGTATAAACTAGCCTCTACATCGTTAACCATACCCCACATAAGTATACCAATGTGAGTCATGCCATCAGCCTCTCCTCCAATGTAGGGTGAGAATAGTACTACTTTCTCGGTCTTGACGCCTTCATCTAGGATGAATAGAGAAGCCGATAGCAGTTCAAATGTTGTGGTCGTGCCAATAATAGATCTCCTACGAACTATGGTTGAATTTACACCCGGCTGGCGACTTCTAATAGGTTTCAATCCTTCAATTAGGGTGATAAAGTTTGATGTAGATGAGGCATCAGCTGTACACAACCAGTTATATACGGCTTGCTCCAGAAGGACAACCCTGTTAACTGAATTTGTATTGATGTTCTGGTCAATCAATCGAGACTCGAAGCAAGTGAAGTCTTTACTTTTCTCTTCTTCTGTTAGATGATGCATTCTTTTGTGTTCATCCTCTTCACAATCTTGTGGGGATTCAATTAGTGTCTCTGCAGGTAATGCAGCAGCGTCGGCTACCTCTTGAGCATCAATCCAATCTTTAGAAGCTTCTTGGCTTAATGGGGACCTTGAGTCGAGACTAGCCCATGCCTCAGACCTTTTTTGTGGTATGACTCCTCCGTTCTAGATTGAGCGAGTGAGAAAGTGAGATGAATACAAAGTAAGATCATGATGTAACAATACAATAAAGAAAGATACATACCTGAAGAATGAGTTCAGTGATATTATCAAATGAAAAGAAATGAGAGTAATCAATTGCCATAAACCCTTCTTTGTTTGATGCCATGGGGTCCGCCTGCAATTGAAAGCACAAGGAAGCCGTGATCACATCCTGATTCTGTGCTGCAAGCATAAGGAATGTGTGGCCTCGTGAATCCCTAGTGCCGTCAATATGAAAGTTTGGGTCTTCATGTAAGCCACCACCCTTAACGCTTGCAATCCTGTCACGTAGTTCCTTGAGATCTTTCCTAAGTTTTACCATCGGTGCAACCATATCAATAATGGACTTTTTTTGCTCTTTGATATGCTGTTGTGCCTCCTTGATTTGATTGTCAAGCCTTTCAAGCTTCACCCTAGCCTTCTCTGCCTCCTTCTGACGATTTTTTTTCACTTGCAGCTTCTTCTTCTTCTCTTCTTTTGTAGCTTTCTTATCTGCAAAGAGTTGTTTTGCTTCAGACTTTCTCTCTTTCATTTCATCTTGCTCCCGAGAGGTTGCTTTGGATTCTTCTTTTTCCTGTTGGTCCTCCATCATATTACTCTTTACTATCTTCTCCTCCACAACAATAGGCATCTCTTTTTCCTAAGAAGTATTGTTGATAATGATAAGTTTGTGATGCGAGGACAACTGCATTTCTAGTCCTATAGTCGCTTACCTTTGCTTTTTGTATCTTTTCTGCGGCTTTATCTTTCAGAGACATTTGTCGTTCCTCGGCACCAATTACATATGCATAAACCCCTTTCATCCACTCGTCAACATCAAGCACCTGCTTGTTTGCATCTCCCTCCTCATCACCTTTGTCACCCTTCTTCTCTTTCATATCCTCGGTGGATTCTGTATCGGTTTCATTTCTAGTTACTGAAATGGTATCATCTTGCTCAATATTCAAATCTTGCAACGTACGGTTATCAGTGGCAAACAACATATTGCCTTTGTATTCAAATCGATGTGATTTCAATAATATGCCAGATTGCTTTGCGTAATCTTTGAGGAGAGCTGTGACTGATGTACTTAGCTTCGCAGACAACTCGTGTGTACTCCCCTCAGCAACGTTTGTTATATTTATTGTTATGATGGTTTCCCCAGCTACATAGTCCTTATAACTTTTGCTTTTCCGATCCAATTCTTCTATTTCTTGGTCATCTTCGTCATCCCTAGAGGGGCAAATGCAGCAGACAATCATGAGTGATAAAGTATATTGAGAAGGGATACGAATACTTCCGCAATACTTACATTTCACGAAGAACTTTATTCAGCTGCACCGCGCCCATCGTCAGCAAATTATCAAGAGACCACTTGACCTTCATCGAAACCTCTGTCTTATTCATTTCTCCTTTCCACTTTACTATGTTGGCACGTTCTGAATCAATTGATTTTGCTAAGGCTTCTTTGCGCTTATGCATTTCCACAATTGCTTGCTTGCATACTTTTGTATCCCCTTCAAGTTGCATAAGCTGTCTACCCTCGTCTCGAGTAGTCTTGTTCTGTAGAAGTTTGAATATAGGAGATATGTCTTGGTTTTCTTTTGCTAATCCGTCTCTCTTGATATATAGAGAGAAGTTCTCAGGCGTAACGATTGGCTTTGCAGCTTGAGGAGCTGGCCGTTGCCTTGTAGATGTAACGGCAGAATGTCGAGGTGACAATAGACCACGAGATGCCTCTTGGCCTGTAGGAGGAGGTGATACAGTGCCTCCTGTCACAGCCGTATATTGTGACTTCCTCTTATCTTCTCTCACGATCTCTTGTGCTGTTTGCTCCAATGTCACGGTGCTGATCTTTTCTCCTTTCTTTCTTGACGCCTCGGCTAATTTTGCCTGTCGTTCTTTCTTCTTGGCCTCTTTTTGTGTTGCTCTATCAGCCTTGAAAACCTTAGGTTTCACTGTTGTTTTCTCTTGGGGTAGATCCTGCTGTGGCTTCTTTTCTTTTGACTGAGCTTGTCTAGAAGTAATAGTTCCACCTCCCAACTCTACCACTACTGACCTCTTGACGGGACGACTTGTAACGACTGGAGGAGGATTTGAAATCTCTGCTACATTGACTGTATCCATTTCATCCGCAACTACTCTTGGCGTTTCGACAATTGGCGCTTCAACGATTGGTGGTGTGGTGGCTTCAACTTCTGTGATGATTGATACAGAAGAAAGTAATACTCTACAAAACTCATCTTCTTTTCCTTTCTCCACACCGCCCAACAACGTATGAAGGAAATGTAAGTCTTCTTTTGACGTATTTCCACTTTTTATCGAAGCTAATACATCAAGGCACTCCTTTATAATCTCCACAAACTCTTCCGCAGTGCTGAACTCTAGTTCCTTCCGAAGGTAAGAGATATACTTATATGGAGAGCCAATGTAGGGACCTGACGCATTGATTATAATGTCATCTAACATTGACCGAGTATTGTCATCCCGTGAAGGTGGTGGTGGAACCAGGGACGACCCTTCTCTTGTCGTAGGTGCCGTGATCTTCTTCTCATCTTTGACCTTGCTATCAATGTCGCCCAAAGCCGGCCAGCCTTCAGGTTGATGCTCCCTTTTGTCCGGTTTTGATACTACTACGGTGGTGGATTTGATTGGCGTCTTTGTAACAGTTTCTTGTGGTTTATCTGGTTTTGATACTTCTACAGTGGTGGATTTGATTGGAGGGGGAAGGATTGGCATCTTTGTATTGCTTGTACTTGAAGCACCTTTGATACCTTCTTCCACTTCCAATTTCATTTTCTCTTTGTTAGGCTTGACGTCGGAGGATTTGACTGGCTGAGGATTGATAGACTGCTGATGAACAGGTGCTGCCTTTGACTTGTTTGTTGATTTAGTTGACTGGGGCTTAGCGGGTGGGGATGGTACAGCCTTAGATTTCTTTGTACTTGTAATTGAAGTTGGAGTCACGGCTGGAGGGATTTCATTGATATTATCACGGGCACTCACAACTTGCTGCTGCACCCGATGTGTTTCTTCTTCCACATCTCTGCCTTCATTTGGAGTTTCATCCTCAATAATATTTTCCATATCAGATATCTTAGACTGCATGCAGTCCAGGGCAGAGTTAGCCAAGGCATATGACATTTGAAGTTTCGCCATCATCAAGTTCATCTCTGATAGATGTTTTTGGGTTACCAAGGCTTGATCTTTCAATTCCTTTAGATCAGATTTGAAACATACATTCATATTCGTAGTAGGAGTTGAAGATGGAGGTTGAGGTGGGGTGTTTACTTGACTGTTTGTGGTAGAAGGTGGTTCCGCCACTTCATTTTTAGTACTACCACCCTCATGTATATCCCTACATTTCTCACCAAACTTACAATTACCAGAAGCAAAGTATTTACATATCCTCTTTTTATTCTTCTTCTTACCCACCTTAACCTTAGAGGTGGTGGTGGTAGTGGTCGTAGCGGGACTCTGCCGTACCATGTTGTTGTATAATATAATCGAGTTCAATTTCTGTCCTAGAAGAGTAGTAATATATTCAAACAATATCTGATGAGATATATTCTGATAAAAGATACAAATAATCCATAATATAAAAAGCCGATATAAACAATACCTCAAACAGTTTAACACCACCAAGTCAAATAGACCCCATAAATAAATGGTACAAGTATCACATTCAAATAAAAAGTATCTTTCGAGCAGCGCACTTGCAATTAAAGCCATCAGCAATACCCCCAAAATATATCATCTAGACGTCTTGTGTATAAACGTGAATAGTATATAAAATCAGCTACTCGGAGAGTTCTAAATACCTGACAGTTGTGTTGAACTTTAATGGAAAAACATAGCCGTTACTCTCCTCCGCCGCCGCCGCCGCCGATAAATCGTATTAATAAATATATACACCCTTTCCCCGCAATAATAACAAAACGTACCTTCTATTGTAATAAGTAGTGGTCCACAATACAGATTATTAGATATTAGATAAGGATTAGACTTCTGCCTCTCCGTGTGTTAGAGGTATGTCAGCTTGGCACTTGGTTTTGTGAAGAAAAATGAGCCGATTTGGAGATTTTATTCACACTTCGAAACAAGAACCAAGGTAGGGTGGGGAGGTAATATAAGTCCAACATATCGTAGGATGCGGCATACAACTATCACATGCAGTTCAATGAAAGGTGAGTATGCTGTAACTATAATTGCAAGTATCTAGAGAGAGACAATATTCATATGTACTCACATGATGTGAATTGTGAAGGTAGATATCTTGTGTGTAGGAGATGTTTCTAAGTTTTAGAGCCCCAATACAACTTCTACCTTCAACTACATTACTTGTTTACTTACGGCCGGAGGACATACTTCGGCTATCAGACCTTGCCCTGCGACTACGCTTCCTATCACCATCATTCATGTTTCTACTGCTCCTTGAAGACACTTTACGTGCAGAGGGTGAATGTGAACGAGAAGATGACCTGTCTCTTTTCTTATGACCTCTTGATGAGGAAATACTCCTTCTCCTCTTGCTACCGGTACTAGTTGCCTTGGATGCATTATCATTCTCATTCTCAGAACTTCTCCTACTACTATCACGGCTTGATGGGCGTTTGGATGATTTAGATGAATAATTCCTCTTCTTTCGTCGACTGTCTTGAGAAGAGTCACTTGACCCCGAGGAAGACGAAGATGATGAGGAGTAAGATCTAGAACGGCGGCGGCTTCTTCCTCTCTTCCTACCACGGCTACTCTTTTTACTACGACGATAACGACTGTCAGATGAGTACGAGCTACTTGACGATGAAGTATACGAACTAGATGAGCTACTCGAGCTAGAACTGGCACTGCTAGTGTCAGATGAACTTGTAGAAATGACTGAGCTTTCATCACCATCCTTCTCCTTCTGTGCAGCCTCCCTTGCCGCGGCAGCCTTGGCCTGTGCAAGGATGAGCTTGGGAGCATTCTTCAAGAACTCACGCATACCATCAGTTAGCGGACCAAGACCGATACTTGTGAAGAAGTTGATGGCATATCGAGTATTACGCGCGTTATCCTTGGGAAACATTCCCTTGAACCATTCACGTGATGATACCTCTTGTTGTTGTTGCTGCTGTCCATATCCCTGTCTGTTGTTGTTGTTTGACACGGCTAGGGCATTACTTGCAGTGCCTTCCCCATTATCACCAAGCTCGCCATCCGGCTCGGGATTGTCCGTATCAAACCTTTGTTTCAACGTAACCATACCCATAGCCTCAGCCATCTCCTGAACCAAAATCTTAATAAAGATACGACTTGAACTAGTCGTCTCGTCCTCATTTAAATGTATACACCCCAAAACACTCCACGATACCGAATCAGTATGTAACAAATGTCCAAATAACTTGGCCACATTGCGTAATTTGTTTGTTTCCAATCGATGGATGGTATTATATTGTGTTGCAAATGCTTCCTCGAATGCTAATTGCCATCTTTCATTTAATAAACAAAATCGTCCCGAGACTAATCCATAATACCGTAGGAATGTACGTTCCTGTGAACAACATTCTATAATCATATTAATTAACTCGCATTCTTTACCGGGTGGTATATCCATCTTTGCTAATTTGTGTGTACATTCCTCAAAGGTGGCGGAGGACATGATTGTTAAATAGATTGTACGACGTAAATGTACCAAGTCAGTCTCGGTCAAATCTTCAATGACCACAGTCTTTTTGGATCCAGGTTCAATAAGTTGTTGATCTGGCACTTCCTCTTCTTCGTCATCTGATGACTCACTGCCACTTCCACTTCCACTTTCATCATCACTACTACTATCACTATCATCACCCAATATCTCCTTCTTAATAACATTCCACTCTTCCTCCTTCTCGTCATACTCTTCATCATAATGAAAAACATCCAATTTCTCATCATACTCCAAATCATCATCATCTAAACCAATCGAATCAAATGTAATCTGATCATCTAATTCAACTAAATCCAATTCGGGAAGTATTGTTGGATAATTAATAAACTTTCCCTTCTTAATCTTCAATAATGTTTCAATACGATATTGACCACGTCGGCCAATGGTACCCTCATGTAACAAACCCCTGAACCGTTCCATAATTGCATGCACACCGTTTGGACTAACCTCACTCAATTGTTTACCAACAATACACATATAACTAACGGCAACATCGACTGAATCATCAGTGGGTTCCCCGTCTAATAATAAACTTAGTAGTTGTAATGATAATAATTCATGTGCTATGTTTTGATTAAACATATGTCCCAATAAACTAAGGGTACTTGATACTGTATTCATATTACGATATTTATATCCCTTACGGAATGATAGGATGGCCCGTGTTAATAATAATTCACCAACTTCAGGTAATTTACTATTAATTACTGATATTAAACTAGCATATGTTGATGTGTACTGCATACTACCAATACTAGCATTTAATATAGACTTTGTTAATATACCACGACCCTTGATTAAATTAGCCTCGGAGAATAATTGATGTATTAGTGGTTTCAGTGTTGCAGGTGATAAACGGTTAATGGTGCCGTTTATTGTACGTTGTAAGTTTGTCCATGATTCTTGTTGTTTATTTAATGGTGTAATTTGTTTAGTTGGTGAGGATGTTGACTTGTTGCCTCCTGAGGTTTCCGCAGCTGCTTCTGCTTCAAGTTGAGCCTTACGCTGCTCTTCTAATAAACGACGTTTAGCTGGGGGAATATATACACCTACATTCTCAGACTGTTTCATTGCACTGCGTCCGCTATTATTATTCCTCTCACCCCAACGATTACCCCTCGTATTGCCACCCTGGTTGTTAGTGTTATTATTTTGAGGTTTCTCACGAGGGGCACTGAGAGGCTTATCCATGATTGATACCGCAGATTTCTTTGAGGTCTTCTCCTTGCCTTTATTAATCTCACCATCCTCTTCTTCTCCTTCCGATTCAGTTTCACTATCCCCGGCACCACCCTTTTTATCAACAGCCTCAGATTGTTTATTGGTGGATGATGCACCTTCCTCGATATCATCGTCTGTTTCGCTATCACCAGCCCCCTTGATACCCTCCACAATTGGCTGCTCGCCTACTACATTGTGCTCATCATCTTCCTCCT
>Ga0075439_12096_pt1 | contig 11872 bp, 15 predicted proteins | sample MintriSingleCell_FD_74264 | JGI IMG/M metagenome (GOLD analysis project Ga0075439, IMG submission 74264) | Marine eukaryotic communities from Monterey Bay, USA to study complex ecological interactions - Minidiscus trioculatus JGI Plate_4_G5... | ecosystem: Environmental > Aquatic > Marine >... | reverse complement strand
GCATTTGATAATAAGTTCACTAATGCTTCTTGAAGTATATTATGCATACCAAAGAATAGGAACATTAGGAAACTTAATAGTACCATTTGTTGTGTTGCTGGCAGGTTATCTAATAGTGCTGATCCAAGTCCTGTGTCAGTGTTTGGCTTGTCTGTTGGTGATGTATCATGCTGGTTACTATTACTTCTTCTAGTTTTTGATGGAGATGATGATATTGTACTATCATCCTCTTCCTCTTCTTTTATCATAGTCATAGTATTTATCAGTGGTTGTGTAGATGCGGAGTAATCATCCATGGAGGATGATGAATCTCCGCCACCAAGTTCTATATCGAGTAGATCTCTTGTAGGAGAATCTCTCGTTTCGTCTACAAATGGAGGCATGGAGAATATTTTCTATATTATATTCTCGTCTATTGCAATTGATTGGATGGCGGTAGTGGTTACTGAATTATGAGTTGCTACTACGCCATACACTAGTAATTTGCAACTAATCATGAATGACTCGGCAGTCATTGCGACATTTTTGACAAGCCTACGCCCTTGATCTGAACACGAAGGGCAAGGGCACTTCTTCTTTTGACATCCAAAACAGAGTTCTCCACTTAGAAGAAACATGAAAACTAACTTCTTCACAAGTCGGCAACTCTCTCCTCCTACACCATCAAACATACGGCGCTTCCCTAATCACATATCCACTAATTACGATATACATATATTACTCTTCATTGATATCCGCGTAATTCACTGCATACTTGATCAATTTTCAATAAACTATACCAACAACACAACAAACAAAATAAACAATAACCATGTCTCGTGATAGTAATTATGATCATCATATATCAATCTTTTCACCACAAGGACGTCTCTATCAAATGGAGTATGCCTTCAAGGCTGCCTCATCAGCATCGGGATTAACCGGTATAGCCCTTCGTGGTAAGGATACATGCGTGGTAGTTACACAACGTAAGGTACCCGATCGTCTCATCGTACCCAGTAGTGTATCACATGTTTTTAATGTAACATCTAAAATTGGTGTATTAGCCACCGGTATGACAGCCGATTGTAATTCATCAGTACAACGTATGCGATATGAGGCTGCCGATTTTGAATTCAAGTACGGTTACTCCATCCCACCCGCCGTTTTAGCAAAACGTATGGCAGATATTGCACAAGTTAATACCCAATCGGCTAGTATGCGTCCATTGGCTGTGGTGTTACTAATTGTTGGTGTGGATGATGAGAAGGGTCCACAGGTATTGAAGGTTGATCCCGCTGGACACTTTCTGCCTTTTAAGGGTACTGCCTCGGGTAGTAAGGAACAGGAGGCTACCAACTTCTTAGAAAAACGTGTTGATAATATACCAGAGTATTCATTTGATGAGACTATTCGTACTGCCATTGTTTGTTTGGGCAGTGTATTGGGAAGTGATTTTAGGGGTAATGAAATTGAAGTTGCCGCTGTTCAGGGTAAGACTGGGAAGTTTACTACTTTAACTGATGATGAGATTGAGGATCATTTGGTGAGTATTTTATTTTACTGTCATTATTAGAATTGTTGTTTATTATATGTTTGTGTGTTGTATCTAATGAGTTATTCTTCTTTTATTGCAGAATGCTATTGCTGATGATGCCGATGCTTAGATTTGGAGATATATGTGGATGGTATTATTAAAGAGTGGGGAGGATTTAGTGGATAGATAATACTAATACCAATAAAAAAAGGAGTTTGAACAGGTATTAGGGTAGGAGTGCCATTTTATATTATTTTTAATCTCTACCCATGATACAAACACCCCACTGTATAACACTGTCCAGTCAATTTAAGATATCTCTCTATCGTCTCCAGTATCTACACCTTTTAACAAAGAAGCCTTCTCATCATCTAAAGCCAATATATTATTTGCAATCCTCCGCTCGCTACTCTCAAAGTTTTGTGTTGCTAAGGGCAATTCTGATGATAGTATGAGTAGCCATAGAGGTAAAAAGATCACCCCCACTAAAGCATTCGTCGCCATGGCAATTCTGGAAGATGCGCGTTTCACGGTTTAAGATGAAGAGAGATGGTAATGACTCATGTTAGTGCATACAACTTGCAAAGACGATCAAATAAAGATACATGAAGGCCAAATAAAGCAATCAAATCATCAAAACTTCATAGTATGAAACATGAATTCACAAGGTTTAAACAAACTAACGCGGACTTTCCTGCCAAATAACTGCCAATCAACAAACCTCAAAATGTCTGCAAAAAAGTCTATAAGCGCCAGGAACCCCACAAAGACACCATATCTAGCAAAACATTTTGAGAAAGTTGGTTTGAGAGGAACTTTGGTGTGTCCAAATGCCTTTGAAGGTGGAGGTGATGACGGGGCAGCACCATTTGATACTCCACTATCAGATACAAGTGCTGAACTTCCTCCCGATGCTGCATCAGCATCTTCACTTTCGGCAAGGATTGAAGCACTACGCTTGGTTCTAAACTTTGGTTCGGTTGCCGAAGAGTAGAATATAATGAAGGTAATACCAAAGAAGGCCAAAGCTTCAAACGCGTCTATCCACAGTATCATACCTCGAGTGACAATATGAATCATTTCCAAAACTCTCCATCCAGTTCCATCTCCTGTTGTGTCCCAATTGTCAAGATTAAAGTCCTTAGCAAGCCACTGTGCGGCATTTGTCATTCCAACTGTGAGTAGACGCGCAAGTAATTCGATAATACCTCCGCAAATACCCAACGAAGCCAGTGCCATGTGAAGCCCCACAGATCTCTTCCCCCCTTTACTTAGTATCCATGCTGATTGAACAATTGGAGCAATCAACCAGAACCACGCTAATGCACCAAACAACTAAATAATAGGATGGTACAATGATGAAGTTAGTTAGGTATTTGCAATGAATAGAATAAAAGATATAGAAAAGATATTTTGAGACATATCATGTGCACAAAAACCATTTGTTAACGATAATATATAGAAAAGATAGGCGAAATATATCATTATATAGCACAAAATATCATTTGCAAACAATCATAAATAAAAAAGATATTTTAGACATATCATATGCGCATAATTTACACTTACGGCAGCGCTCATCATAATTGGCCGAGAATCCTCTCTTTGTACCCATCGTGTTTCAATATATGCAGGATCTAGTTCTTTCCATAAATCAAAATTCCAAGAAGTTGTAGATGTATTGTCTTCCAATGAGCTATCGGTTTGTTCCGCTTTATTGTTGGAGTACATCATGATAACTCCATGAACAATAAAGAGGATGTTTGATACAAAGAAACATACCGCTGATGCTATACATTTGAGATCCCACATGATATTTCTTGGAATTAATGACGCGAGTTATTGTAGTGATGAGTGATGGATGAGGGTATCCTCTGCAGTAAGTCAATCAAACCCCGACGACGACTTATCTATCGAGTAATCTGCAATACACAAGAGTATGTTTTCTTTCCTCCCCTTGGCTGTGCTCGTACGTGCTGCCCACTCAGCTTTACAAACGCTATCTCATCTATCATGAGCTAATTTTTCAAAGACCAGTGGATCGCCAAACTAATATACCCAGGAGCAGATACTCCTCGCTACCTACCTCATTTGTGTAGTTGCCTGAAAGAGTGATGGTAGACGAACAGCAGCTAGCATCTCTTGTCTTATTACTCCAATTACCGCCTAATAGTAGTGGCAATAGCCCTGTAGATAATGGGGTAAAATCTATAGGCAAGAATAATGATATAGGCAACTCTGCACAAAGTTTCAACACCATATCCCCACAACAATATGATAGTTCACCAACATTGCAAGCTGCATTGGAACATAATAATTGCAAGTTGTTATGCTTTATTGGTCGATTGATACATCAATATACAGTATCTAAAGATGCCTCAAAGTCTAGATATGCATATCTTCGACTTGCAATACGTATTCTATTTTTGAGATATGTATCAATTGATGATATTCACAATATCCTACCCAGCAAAGATAACAAACAGCTGCAACAGTATGATATCATTGATAATAAGGTACATGAGTATGAACAGTATATATTGATTTATATTATTAAGGCATTAAACATGAGATTAAAGTATGAGTTATGTGAAGTAGACGTTGAAATGGCGTGGGTTGTGCAGAGTCTATTGGTAAAACTTTCAAAGAACAATGAGGGTATATCTCAAATGTGGACTGATGCGATTGATAAATTGGTATTACAAAGAAAAGAGGGCATATCTTCATTAAATAAAAACATAGTTAATACCGATATCACTCCACAAAGTGATGAAGAGATTATGATTAAAACAATTCATTCGATATTAGATGGAGGTACATCCTCAGAAGAAAATCAGGACATGAATGATTGGATGATGCAGTATAACATTTCACTAGTATCATGTTTGCAAACATATATGCAAACATATGCTACTAATTTGGAAACTGCAAATATGCCACAATTGACACAGCAATCTTTATTCAAACTGATTTCTTGCTCTCAAGAGAAGGATGCATATTCGATAGATGTCTATAGACTCATTTTACAATTTCTACATACGTTTGTCGGCATATGCAGCAAAGATAATGGAGCGTCGAATCAGCAGAGAAGCATGAATCAATTCCATTCTTCGTGCGTTACAGCGCCAAATAATAAAGCGCCTAAAAGAAGTGTTGTGGAATTTGCTAATGCATTACGATCACTTATCTTCTATGGGCTAGTAGTTATTGGCAATACGACAACTGATACTGAACGACTATCCTCCATTTCTACCAGAGGTGAAGTGTATTCACTCACATTAGAATTGTGGCAACTGTGTGGAGTTGATTGGCTAATTACATCAGCAACCGAAACTACCAAAGAAAAGTTGTGGTGGTTTCAAGAAGGGAAAATGAAGGACAGTGAACATCGTCTTGGCTCAACTTGGCCACTTTGTACCCTTATAAGCTTGGCTACTGGTGAATTTAGGTTAGCACTTGGACGGTGGGTAACTATTGTGGAGAGCGGACAAGATTCTGCAAAGGATTATCCATGTCTTGTGTCTGAAATCCACTACACTGCTCGAATTGTAACAGAAGCAGTCAATCTAATGACTCAACTTGCTGAAGATGAAGATGTCTTAACTACCTGGACGCCAGATGCTATTCTACACATTCGTAAATCATTGGAAGATGCTCTGAACTCATCAATACAATACTTTAATACCCTGTTTGCTGATGTCGGAGTTGAACAAAGTACTAGTGCAACGCCAATGTCAGATGCACAAAGAGATGTTGGACAAACTTGCTGCTTGGTAATGGGTATGATTGCAGCTGAATTGGAAGTAGATCATTTACTCGCTCCACCAGTTGTCGATAAGCAGAACTCTCTCAGTACAAAAGAAGATAAAGAGCAGTCTCAGAACCTGTCCTTGTTTGGCCATGCACTAAGAGGAGCTGTCTTGTTCTGTTGCCTTTCATTAGGTACGATGAATTCCAAGGCCCATCATGAACCACTGGCTCATCTCTTGCCGTGCATCATATCTCTCGTTTCGACTGGAGATACTGATCAAGAGGAATACAAATCGAGTGGTGTAGAAGATGCTTTACAGTTTGCCCTAGATGGCTTGTGCAAGGATAATCTCTTCTTGAATGGTGTATCACAATTGTTTGATCGAACAACAAAACAGCTCAATGAAGTACACTCCACTCAAAATAATCCAAATTCTCAGATTTTAAAGTCAATGATGTCGACAACCAACATGTGCCTTGACATCATCGCAGAGTTTTCTATTGCCGGCGATAACACCTCAGGTAGATTAATACTACCAAATTCGAAGGAGACTCAGCAGAAACTGAGTCAGTTAAGAAGCAGAGCTGCTGTGGCTATGGAGGTTTATGGCAGATGATTGTTACAAAGGACATTCGACATCCGCTCCCTGGACAGAGAATGAGGAAAACGACCAATAGCGGCGAGCTAGCGGTGCAAGCTCTCTAACGCCCATTGATATTCTCAATCTGACTACAGTTTTATACTCATGCTGAATTGATTGATTGATTGATACAGTTTTATACTCAAGCTGAAGTATATAAACTGCTATAAACTTTCCGGTTTGAGTATACTGAAGTTATTTTTCTACAAGCCTCAATTTATCTGTCTGGTCATTGAATCTATGTCACCCAAAAGTTTATTTGCCAGTGCTCTAGACTTTTCGTCATCATTATCCATCCCTAAAGCTCGTTCACAGCATTGTCTAGCCTCCTTTAGTATATCTTTGACCTTTGCTTGGTCACTAGGAGTATTTCCCATATCTTTTCCTTCTGCCATTATTAGTAGTGCTAGATTAACCCAAGCTGAGCCAAGACTAGGACGATACTTTGTTGCTTCTTTTAATGCATCTTTTGCCTTTATTCTCTCTCTCTTCATTGCATAGATTCCTCCTATGTTGGCATATACCTCAGCCTGATATATTAGTTTGTTGTTTACAATCGTGTGTTGTCACACATTTTTATATGTTCCGATAATATCGAATGGTATGAGTATATACAAACATACATACAGAAGTATAATATGTACAATCAAAGAGACTCACATATAATGAAGGGTCTACATCGTGAGATTCGGCAACTTTTAGAAACTGATTATACTGATCAAGAGCTCCATCTCTATCACCACTTCTTTGTAGAACTACAGCCTTTTGGAATATCTGATTCAAAGGTACCTCTTCCATACTGAATTGACTTGACATTTGTGATGGAAAGTTGTTTCTACTATTTAAACTTTGTATTTGTACATTCGGAAATTGTTGTGTATATCTGCAATGATGGTGTATCCTTCTATTCAATGAAAAAGTAAATCCACTTGTAAACCCCTGATGACAAAGAAGAAATATACAAATAATGAAGATATATAATACCGTGTATATCCTTATTATCATATTGGAGGAATCAATATTAATGGATGTGATAGATGTGATAGATAGATGTAGGATAGATGTGATGTGTAATGGATACTAAATTGCAATGGTTGGTATCCTGTATCACTTTCTAATATCCCAGCCAACACAATTCAGCAATTTATGGATTGATTACGATGAGATTGTCCATTTGGACAGGCTGGAAGTAGCAATGGTAGTGGGCAAGTAGTGAAGGCCGTAGAGTAGTCGGCTATGCTTTGCTGTGGCAGTGGCAGCAACATAACCATCCACTTTGATAAAACAATAAAGATACCCGACCGTTGCCGATTCCCACATTGAAGATATATATTATTTGCCACCTCGCTACCTCCTAATAGCTATTGCAAAGAGGACTATCTTACTCTACTACTCCTTGGTTATCATATTCAAGATGTGTTCTTATATCATATTAGTTGCAGTACTACTGTTGCTATCTTCTTCTTCAAATGCATTTGCCCCGTCAATATCGTCATCTAAGGTTGGTGGCACAACATCTTTATCGGCATTCCCCGTTCCAGATTTTTTACAATCAGATGATACGTTATCTCCAGCAATAGAGGCGGCGAGAACTAAGTTTTGGTTCTACTTCTTTGCCGGTAGTGGTGCCGGTGGTGTAAGTTGATGATAATATATAAGGGGTCACAGTGCAAATTTTTCATTTGTTAAAAAAAGCATGTTAATTTTTACTGGCCTTAATATCTCTGTTATCCCTTTAATCTTCTAATACATATCTTTTCTTTTCATATGTCCACAGATTGGAGCTGCACAACTGCCAACAATATTTCGTGAGGCTGGAGTAGCTCGGTCGGCCGCTGGAACTGGAAATACTCTTGGTGGTGAAGCTTTAAATGCAGGACCATTTTTAGGATTTTATTACAACAATGATATATCATCAAACGATATCGCAGACGTTATTAACAAAGCACCTACAGCTGATTTCATATCGAGTAGAAGTGAAAGTCTAAATTACATGGCTAGTAAAGGTTATATCGAAGTAAGAGATTTCATCAAAGAAATGGGAGAGAAGAATTGCAATCCACTGGCTTCATATGTTGTATTTGATGCTATATCATCAGGAAAAGGAGGAGTGGTATCACCTGTAGTCTATGAAGATACATTATCGGCATACAGGAGTGAGATGTCTACAGGGGATATTGTACCAACGTCATTTATTGGTGATTTGAATAAGTTCTTGGCTGTTAAAGTTGGAGCTTTCATTGGATTAGTTGTATGCCTACTGTTTGATTTGTTTCTAGTTGGCAAAGCTTATTTGGAAGGCTTCGTTCCGGACAGCGTGTGGTGGATGTAATTTGAAGGACTCAAACACAACAACATGTTGGAATCAATTGCAGCTCTATTGAATCACAACTACAATTCACTTGAAGAGCTCTCTTTAAAATGGATCTTAACCTACTATCCCAATAAAGCAATGTTCTTATATTATAACCAAACTATGCATATCGTCTCGACACTTCAAAAGGTGACTAATTTGTATTCCTCCTTCATTTTCTTTAACCCCTTGAACTCAACACGTGAGACAGATGTGACTAGCGGAGGTTCGTATAATTTGACAAAAAGCCATGGCCATTCTTTGCATTCTCCTGGAGAAGTCTTTACTTTGACATAGTACATTTTCCCACCAGCGTGATCTCCTGCAGTGCTATTCATCTCTCTTATAATCATTTGCTTTGCCTCAAAATGACGACGTTTACCTGAAGAGGATCAGAAGATTAGGGGATGTGAGTAATTATTATGCATCCATAACTTCTATACTTACCTGGCACTGGCAACATCCCCAAATCTGATTCAATTAACTTCGATATTTGATAAACAAGTTCCTGGCAGTATTCACTTGCATCTATGAAGGATTTGCAACATATGTGAGAGGGGCGTGAGAGAGTGAGAAAGACGATGCATTACATATGCATATACCTAATACATATGTCGGCAAACATACCCATTGTCTTAGATGCTGGACCAAGAGCGGCCTCTTCTCTTTCATGTTTCTTTTCCTCAAATTTATCGGCTTTACTTTGTATGATACCCATGTTATTTTATACCAGTTTACTGCTTATTATTATAACTTTAGAACAATGACAGTGACAAGATAATTGATAACTTTTTTCCAAAACAAAATAGGTATGTGTATGGTGTAAATGACTTCAAGTTGAACCACAGTATGATAATAGTGTATGATTCCAACAATGAGTAAAATTATTGGCTCTACCACTATTTATCAAATCCATATTGCGTGAGCATTCCAATAGTATGGTAGGAGAGGAGATTTTTTATCGTCATTTTTTTGGGCGAGGATATGGTATCTTTTTTACCTCTCTCTAGGCCTTTGGGATAGTGCGCATGTGCGCACGCGCACGAATTGCTCGATCTCGAGCGCTACAAAGTACCCGAATATAGGGCAGAAATCACGTAAATATGGGCATAAGTACACGTATTTGTACCCAAATATATGGAAATTGCGGCGCACGTGCGCCGCGCGCACGTGCGCACTAATCCCAAAGGCCTACCTTCCCCCTCTTCTCCACTCAAATCACTCGATACGATGATGAGAAATAGCATCTGCATATCATCAATATACATGCTCTTCTACTGCACAAGTTTACTTTCATATTCATTGCAACAACGACTGGCAACCGCATTTATTAATCAGAGGATACCAAAACACATATCAAAAAAAATTGTTGCAAAGATGACGACACAAGATGAATCAAGTAGTAATAATCCACTGTCTCAAAGAGGGCTACCTTCCCCACTACTATTGGGGAGTGCATCATTTACACGCAAATTAATATTATCTGAGATGAATATACCATATCATAAGTGCGTTAGAAGTATAGATGAGAAGGCTTTAGGGGATAGATCGAAAGATAAAGCACATGATCTCGTACTAACATTAGCTTGTGCAAAAATGGATCATTTAGTTAATGAAATACAAAACGGAAATTGTGCCGATGATATGCCATCATCAAATAATAATAATAATAATAATAACGACTGGGTAGTATTAACAGGCGACCAAGTTGTTACTTGGGAAGGAAATATATTAGAAAAGCCAGAGAGTATCGAAGAAGCAAAACAATTCGTTCAGGGATATGGTAAAAGTCCCTGTAGTACCGTCGGTTCGTGTGTATTAACTCACTTACCTACTGGAATATCAGTAAAGGGGGTAGACACCGCAACAATACACTTTAAGCCAACAATTAACGGGGATTTAGTTGATAAGATGTTAGCAGAAAATGCACCAATCTTAAGTTGTGCCGGAGGTTTGATGATAGAACATCCACTTGTGAGAGAACATATTGATAGAATTGAAGGTACTGAAGATAGTGTCATGGGCTTGAGTAAAGATTTGGTAGAGAGATTACTGGATGAGCTCAAAGATAAACTGGCTGAATAAGAGCGTATTATCCAAACAGGTAATTTCTATTATTAATCTTTCTATTTCTTGCTTCCTTTTCTTTTTTCATTTCTGGCTAAACAAGTACACACAACTCTCTATCACACTATCAGATCAATAAATGTGTTTACCATTTACCATCCTCGCAACAAACATAATTACGGGGGGTGTAACCCCCTGGACTGATGGTACCCCAAGGAGGGCATACTGTTGTGGCCTCACAGTGTGTGTTGCAAGTGGCACCTGCAGGTGATATTCCAGCCCACAAACCAATTTGTACCCAGCCGTTTCCAGAGCACCCTCCAACAGCATTACAATTGTCTTTACGAGTTTCATCATCTGTATCATAAGCAACCCAAGAATCAGTACCTATAGGGGTTGGTTCCCAGCAATTCCTGGGGTGAATGATTGGAACGATGCTTGACTAAATGCAGCATAATACTCTGGACGATTGGGACAGATCTCTGCAAGCTTGCAAAGTCGTTGACCTTCATTCTCACATTGTGATTTCTGCTTAGCGTGAGTATCAAATTGAACTTGATCGCCTGTAAAGACAGTGATCTTGACCTATTATGATTCGGTCATGAGCATGAGCATGAGAGAGATGTACGAGTTGTGATTGTGATTGTGTTTGCAAAGTATATACAGAGTATAGACTTACCTCCGGCTTCTTCCATAAATACTTCCACCAATCAGTAAAGAACTGTGGTTCGGGAGATGCTGCCGTCAAATCTCCATCGTCGGCACGTAAGTTACGAACTTGGTCATGTGCATACGAAGGAGCGGCGATAGCGGCAGCAGATACGGCGGCGGTGTAGACTCTAGTGTATTTCATGATATAGTTGGATTGATCGAGATTACTAATTTATGAGCAGATCAATGAAGAGTTGTTGACGAGCGCTTCAATTTTTCAATTGCGTTGAGCCGTTTTCGTCCTATTCTTCTTTGTCATGAAGTGTGCAGTGGCGGCATATAGTAACTTCTGCGATGATAACCTAGAGGTCAATTTCTCAAATCAGGAAAGTTATCTTCAAGGGAACACCCTACCAAACTGTGTTGAGACTAACAAATAATCGTGTGAGACTCCGGAAATAATCACCAAAGAAGGAACCCTTTTATCGCCATTTCCTCCGTTCTTCATTCCTCATGTTTTAGTTGTGGTGCGTAGGTGTAGGTATTGTTGTAGTTATTTATCAACAAAGTAGCTAAGAACATTACTAACAACAAGTACTAATAAATGTATATGCTTCAACTAGACAAAGACTACCCTTCATCGGTCGTACTTATTTTTCATATCATGAATAATAATACCCCTTCCACTTCTCAGACACCACCACAGGCCCAACCAGCATTATTTAAGTCATTTATAACGATAATGATCGATTCTTTTCAAACAATAACCAATGATGATACAACATAAAATGAAGAAAAGGAGCCTCCAACTTAATAAAACAGTGCACCACCAGTGCTGTTTGTTAGTATAGAAATAATCTGATACAATGCAGCTGCTTCAATGATTAATTTATC
>Ga0075439_11962_pt1 | contig 11877 bp, 7 predicted proteins | sample MintriSingleCell_FD_74264 | JGI IMG/M metagenome (GOLD analysis project Ga0075439, IMG submission 74264) | Marine eukaryotic communities from Monterey Bay, USA to study complex ecological interactions - Minidiscus trioculatus JGI Plate_4_G5... | ecosystem: Environmental > Aquatic > Marine >... | reverse complement strand
CCTTCATATTCACCTCTAACTGTAGGTGGCTCTTTAACCACTGAAGACTCTTGTTCATTAGTGAATGAGATACTGACATATATAACTGTATCAGTATCTTCTATTCCTATAGTCATGTGTTCATTTGGTATCTTGACCGATGGCAAGCCTGAATCTAATCCTGGTCCACAAGATTGGTTATCATAGAGTTGTGAGCGGTCAATGATAAGGTTGGAGTGTTGACTCTCGTCCTCATTTGTACCATCCGCATCCTCATCCTCAGCTACACCCTCTTCAGTATCATCCGTGGCACGTCTTCTTCTACCTCTATAGTCTCCAGCACCAACAGGTACAATATGCAATGCAGAACTCCAACTAAACAATGCAGGATTAATAATATCCTCTAATAATATTTGTCGTTGTGTAGTAGTTAAATATTGTCCTCCCGATGATTGGTCTGTGGTTAGTATTGCACGTATTCTAATTGGTTGATATATTGAATGTTGTTCGCTAGATGGAGTCTGATGTAATGAGTCTGCTTGTATTGGTACCTCTTCATCATCTTCTATTGGAAGAGGTGGATATAGCGAAGGTTCTTTATCCTTCTTTAACAATAAATCTTCCAAATTTTCATCATTTCCATCCTTTTTCTCATTCTCGGCATAACTTGCTCGCCAACTATGCGGCTTTAATACTTTATACGGTATACCATCTTTATAATCTTTATCATTATATTTCTTTTCATCTGCTTTAGTTATATGATCTAAATGTGTTTGTTTTGCTGAATTACTTAGTGATGCACCTGTTATTGTATAATATTTTATGGTTGTGGTATCTTGATCGTTTGTGTTTGTAGATGGTTCTATATAGGTACCATCTTGTATAGATGTTGGTTCTATTCTACTATTGTTGGATGTATCTCTCCGTCTCTTTTTAGTATTAGGTTTAGAAGAGGGTGCACTGAAAAATCTTAAGAATCTATTATTTATTGGTATATGTTCTCTAATCTGTTGCTGTCTATATCTGCTACCATCACCTCCCACTATATCATCACTATAATCTTTATCATCAAATATATCTATATCACCCTCACGTAAATGACGTCCCAATGGATGATTACTTGGGTAAGGAACTACACGTTTCGTACTAATAATTCTGTGTTGGGGTAACTTACTTTGTCTTATGTTTTGATACTGTTGCCGACCTTCCACCGCCGTAATAATAGAGACGGTATTTGCAACGGTGGAAAGTAAGAGTATAGAGGTGGTTGTAGTGTATATCATGGTACTCTTTGGCCGTCTATGCATTGCGATTTTTAAATTTTATTGCCAATAGGAGAGTTGCAGTTCAAGGCTATTCCATGCGTATTATTTTGGGCTAAGTACAAGCCTTATGTTGCAAAGCCACCAATAAAATCACAAAGCCACCAAAGCGTCTATTGTAGCGGCATAATACGCCTACCATTGCGTCTATCCCTTGTATAATAGTTCAATAGTGTTGTAGTGAGTGTCGGTTCAAGTTGGGAGTACGATTTCTAGATCATAAGTGAGCTAACACACAAGATACATCATCGACTGCATACATCAACTCATTCTTTGCAATACTTCATTACTAGCTGTATAGTTACAAACAATACAATATAATACAAACAATCATGCGTCAACTAAAACATCATGAACAGAAACTACTCCGTAAAGTATCACTCTACCAATGGAAAGGTGACGACAACATACGCATTGCCAAAATATTACGTCGATATCATATCCAAAATCGTGAAGATTACACAGCCTATCAACACATCTGTGGTCAAGTAACCAAACTAACCAATAAATTAAAATCATTACCATCGAATGATAGTTTCCGTATTGCAATGACTGATCAACTACTTGATAAGTTGTATAATATGGGTATATTAAGTAGTACAAAATCATTAAAAAAGGCAGAGGAAATAAGTGTATCATCATTATGTCGAAGAAGATTACCAATAATAATGGTACGTATGAAAATGGCACAATCACCTAAAATGGCAATAACATTTATTGAACAGGGACAGGTACGTGTTGGTCCGAATGTTATTACCGATTCAGCATTCTGTGTTTCAAGGAATATGGAAGATTTTATAACATGGGTTGATGATAGTAAGGTTAAACGGACTGTACAGAAGTATAATGATAAATTGGATGATTTTGATATGATGTAAATAAAAGAAAGAAGGAATATTGATGTATATATGTAGGGGAGTGGGGATACTATTCCTGTGAAGTTCAAGTTGAACTCAAAAGAAGTTCATAAGCAAAGCCTTTAACTCTAAATTCACAGTTATGTCGGGCAACAACTCTGGGGACACAAACATATATACCTAGAATTATTCAATCTGAATAAAGACTATAAACTCCATCCTCTCATCACAGTTCACATGAAAAAGCTTAGCCAGCTTTAGACTACTGCATGCCAATCATATCCGGTATCCTTTTATGAGAGTGTGATTTGTTACTTATCATTGTGACTAGCCTCCGCATGCGCTACGGCTAGCTTGCTACGCAATTGTGGTCCTTCTTTAACCTATTTCTAATGCAAATCTCAACTATCCATATTCAAAGAGGCCTATAGTCTTCATTAGCGGTATTCTCATCTGGTATCTTTTGGTATCTACTATAGGCCTCACATTTGTAACATGACACATTTTCAATAATTAGGCAGGATTGATGTTTGCAGTGTTTGTATGTATTGAAATACTCTTGTAATTCATATTGATATACCGCCAAGAATCTAGCAATTGGTTTGTTATAGTCTGGGTTCCACTGTGAGAATCATCCAAGAATAATCATAAATCTACTAGAAACACAGATACGCAAAAAAAAAAGAATCAATAGAGATAGATCAACAGATAGATGTTACTACTGAACCGCATAGGATGTCGGATGATTGCAGTGAAAAACAGTAGATATACCGTAGTGCGTTCATCTCTTTGTCGATATCCTACCTTTCGACAGTTTGCATCAACATCCACTTCATATAATGATGTAAAGAATACACATCAAAGAGATAAACTTCATATTGGATTTGCCTCTTTATCCAATACATTACCCTTCGATCCATCAGACAACAATACAGAATCTAACAAACAACAACTTGTAGGTGATACAGAATTAGATACTCAAGCTACAATAATGCTAACAGCATTAAGAGGCGGCGTAACAAAGTTTGATACACCGGCACCACCAAATATTGAAAGTAATAAAGTATTACCACCATCTAATGCTAATAGTAAAACATGTTGGAATGCCAATCGTCAATCGGAAGTACAATTGGCAAAATCATTTAATCAAGCTTGGAATGCATTATTGGAAGAAGATGATGCTGAGGCAAATCATGTATTGAATGATAACGATACTGTTATTACAATTGCTAGTAGATTAGGATATAGATCTGCAGTTGTTTTGTCAGATAAAGATGTACATGATGCAATGGATAATACAGATATTAATGATAGTCAAGAAAGAGAGGGAAAGTTTACGGGTGATGCACGTGTCGGCATGTTATTTGCAGGCAAGGAGACAACAACAACTCAAGATGATGAAGATACATCTGACGAAGAAGAAGCTCAGTCAGCTGTAGTATTGGTACACAATTTGAGTAAAAACTATGTATTACATTCGTTAAAGACATCACCATTGGTACAACAATACAAACTTAATACCGAGAGTAGCAGTGATGTACCTAAGAAGAAGAAGGTTGAGCTTATATCATTAGCACATAATCCAGAGACACAAATGGCAGCGTATCTTTTATCAAATCACCAAACGAATGACGGATCTACACTTGCTTCTCAGGCACATGCATATATGAAACAATGCATGACATCAGCTTTTGTGGGATATGAAATTGCCGTGAAAGAAGGCTTGATTGATGGATACGGAGTAGACTCTAATGGGTTATCCTTGCCTGAATCACATGACATGTACTTTGATTGGAGAGATGTACTTGAATGTGCCGTCGATGCTTATTTAGAAGTTCACGGAGATGATGTTAAGGGCAGGTCATCTTTGAGAGTTATTCGTTTACCGGGTAATATTTTGGAAACACGAGGATTGTCGGTTGCAAGTGACATATCCTCCTTCTTTGGTGCTGATGGAGAAAATGATTCACCCTCTGAAGAGGGATTGCCATCGTTTACTGACGACGAGTCAAACCCCAAAGTGATTCAGAAACAAAAGTTAAGAAAGCTGCGGAACTTGCTTCCAAAGAAACTAGATGTGAATGTCACTCGACCATTGACGGCCTATCCCTTTGGAGGCACGGGATTCTCGCCGAGCTCTACACCTGGCCTGGCTGAAAATGGAGGGGAATCCACTTTGGCTTCGACCCCTCCATTGTTTCTAAATGGCGAGACGAATGATGATTCAAGCAGCAGCACTACTACTGATGGAAAGTATATTGATGCAACACATCCTATCAGACTTTTAGACTGTCAGATTGAAAGAGATGACGGCTCTCTAATTTGGACTAATGATCATTACACTCAATATGGACTCCGTCCTGCTGCATATCAACCAATCCTCAATGCGGCACTGTCTCGCTTTGATGCCGATGAGATCCTTGAAGCCTCTCGAGAAAGAGAATTGACAGTGGAAGAAAGGGAAACGTTGGATGCATGTAAACTACTCAGGGATCTAATACACGATTTGGATGCTAGTCTGGACACAATGAAGTCATTTGCAGCATATGAAGAATACCTTATCAAAGTTGCAGTGCCACTAATGTACGGCAGTTTTGAAGAGCTAGATGAGGAGTCGTCTACCTTGCTTCAGCTATTCTTCAAGGTCCACGGCATGGCAGTGAGGATGGTTGTGGCCAGATGGACAAGAGACTTGGTATTAGCCGGACACAATAAGAAAGTCGATTCAGCAACAACAGACGATGATAAGAAAGATGATAATGTTAGAGATGTAGATCAAGAGAAGGCAATCGAAACAATATGGAAACGTTTTGGTTTTGATTTCAATGGAGGATATAATATACCCGATGACGTAACATTGCAAGAGTTTGCATTAAAGAGTCTCTTGAAAGACAAACGTGGTGTAGTAGTCGGTTGTTCGAGACCGGAGCACGTTTTAGAGGCATTCAAAGCTGCCGATACCTCTGGGGACTAGAAGAACTGAATGTTGGGCTACTAGTCTTGTAAATTAAACCTCACATTAAGGTACTGTTATTTGCAAGGTATATTCATCACTTGGGCCTATCATGAATGTGTGGTTTCCAACTTCTTCTGATTCAATCCATCTCCCAATGTTAAACTTGATAGTCTGAAAATCACCTGATGATACATAGACCTTTTCAAAGTCAATCAATGACTTTATTGGATTACCCTTCTTCCCTGCATTAGGACCTTGATGAAAGAGTAGAGCTGCGTTTGACCCATCGGGTCCTGCCTTGTTCGAAACAGTTACAGCTATGATTGCCTCATTCTTCACCATCTCCATAGAGTAATTCCATTTTGAATAAGAGAGTCCATAACCAAAAGGATATACGACAGATGGGCCATTGTAAAACCTGTATGTCCTTCCCGGACTCGAATCGTGTGGTCTCATTTGCATATCTTCTAAATCTACTTCATCCATGTATGAATTCTGATAGATTGTAGTTGTCAACCTACCAGATGGATTATACAATCCATATAGAACATCTGCTAAAGCTTGTCCTCCTTCTTGACCTGGGTAGCTGGTATATAAAATGGCATCTATATCCTTGCTTGCTTTATACTCAGACACATCAACTGCTCCCCCTGTAATGGCTACCAATATGACTGGGGTATTGGGAATAGTTGCTTTTGCGCATTGAGATATGTGCTGGATCGTCTTGTGTTGAATATCCGGCAATTGCAACGTGGTCCTATCGAGACTCTCTGACTCCAGATCTTGACTAAGACCCATTACAAGAACTATTGCATCGCTATTGTCACTCATTTGTTGACATATATCTTCCTTTTGCACACTACTATTACCTTTGGATTTATCAGTAACGCCACAACCTTGATAGTAATCAACTTCTAAGCCCAAGCCTTCTAGTCCATCTTTCGGAGTTATTATATTCGTTGGAACTCCATGATAGTTACCTAGAAGTATATCACCCTTACCTCTGACTTTATCATGAGCTAGTGGGCCGATCAGAGTCACTTTTCTATGTTTAGTTGTTGAAAGTGGAAGCGGTGACGATTCACTATCTCCATTTTTGAGCAATACAATGGATTGTAGAGCAGCCTTCAAAGCTACCTGATTATGATATTGTACTTGTGATGTGTCGTCTCCAGTTTGTGTTGGATGTTCATCTTGATCAAAGTAACCAACATCTATAAGAACTCCGAATAGATTTGTCAAAGCACGGTCAACATGTTCAATTGTCATGTAGCCCTCTTGCAGAGCCTCAAATCCATGTCCTTGAACTGTATCGCCACAATCTAAGTCGACTCCGTTCTTTATTGCAACACCGGCTGCCTCTGCTAATGAGGAAGTATAGTTGTGACTCTCATATATGTTTGCTATTGCCCAACAATCCGAAACAACATATCCAGAGTAATCCCAATCATGTCTAAGCTTCGTTTGGAGTATATCTTTATTTGCACAAGACGGAGTACCGTCGACAGAATTGTATGAGCACATTGTACCAAGAGCACCTCGATATGACGTCACACTTTCTTCTTCTACCTCAAAATAATCATGTAAGAATTGCTCAGCATGTATACAGGCATCAAATGCTGGTAGGTACGTGTCATTCCAATCCTCATTTGAAATATTAGCTGAGAATGTGAACCGATCCGTTTCGAGTGAATACGCAGCAAAGTGTTTGCAAGTAGCCGATATTCTTGGTCTTTTCAGTGATTGTTTTGTCTCATTGTAGTTCTTATCGTATAATTGTTTGAGAAATCCATTGCCATATTGCAACGACATGACTATAATAGATGCATAATGACTTGTAAGATATGGATCTTCACCCGGTGTTTCTTGTCCTCGTCCCCATCTTGGATCTCGAAATATGTTGATATTTGGTGTGAAGTATGTCAATCCAGGATGTATTTGTGACTTGGTTGTTGTATCATGTACCTTTTGCAATGCCTCAGTACCAATTATACCTCCAATCTCACTCCATAACGTCCTGTTAAAACTTATTGATAGTCCGATAACCTGTGGGAAGACAGTTACATTCTTCCACTTATACGGAGGACAACAGTCTGTCCAAGCCACTGGAAGATGCATGTTTAGCAGTTTATGAAGATGAAAGAGGTGATTGTAACACATGTTAGAACATGTGGTTTGCAAAGGTGATCAAACAAGGCAAAAAGAAATACAAACGCGGACTTTCTTCCATGTAACCCCTCATTCCACCATTTGTATTCAGGAAGATATAGATCAGTATGTTTTATAGATGGTGAATCATGACCAAGTAATGATATCTTTTCTTTGGTATTAAGTCGAGATATAATGTATTGAACTCGTTTTTCTTTTGATAGAGAAGTATTGCAATGTGGAAGATGAGAGTATGAATCTTTGCAGGGATGACCTTTCTGTTGTGGTGGTGATACTTCTTTATTAGAAGCAATGCCATTCATCCACTCTTCTCCAGTAACACTTTCAGTATTTATACTGTTACTACTACCACTTCCACCACTATCCATCATCACTTTTGCAGAAGATTGTTGATGGATTGTATCTATGATATGATATCTTAGCCAGTGTATTATCAACAGTGGCGCCACAACAACTGCGAAGATACAATATAACTTTACTGCCATTTTATGATGTCAATATCTATATGTATTCTGGCGGCCGCATCAACTGTTGAAAAGATACAATATAACTTTCTGTGATGACGGATGATATCTATCTTTATTGTTTCATCAATATTCTTACCACCGCTGCAATACTGTCCTGATGAATGATGATTTACTTTCTATGTATGTACGTTAAAAGCCACATACATATAACTCAATTACTATCAACACATTCATCACTAGCAAGTCGCTTAGGTATGGATCATCAAATCGATATAATATGACTTTCTTTATGGGAATAAACTAGAGGCAACCTCTTTGCAGCATTGTTTAATTGTTACATATCAGGACAATAACAATCGATAGTGTGACGTATATATACCAATAACAGCCATAATACGTATATTACAAGAGGTATATTTTATCATCAACAGGGTATATATATATTGGCGTAAAATTTACACACATATCTTGTGCACTTCTTTTTCAACAAGAGGTGTACCTAAGTAAAGTGGTAAATAGAAGTTGATATAAGATGAGCAATAACGACAACACAAAGAAGCGTAGGGTGGGAGGTGGTAGTGCCCGTGTATCTATTAATGGTGGTAGGGAGACTGGTGGTTCGGAACTTGCTGCGATTAAATCAATGATGCAAGAGTTAGTAAAACAAAATCGTACACAGACAGATATGATTAGTAATATGCAAGGGAAGATTAATAATATGCAAGAAGAAATTACACAGCTATCAAATAAGTGTAATATGATAGAACAAGCTTGTAACAACACTGTTACATTGAATGCTAATATGAAGAAAAGATTTGATGGGGTAGATGACAAATTACAGTATCACGATATATTATTGCAAAATCAAAAATGGAAATACTTAGCACCTTATCCATGGGATTATTTAGACAGTATTGAAGCGGATGAACGAAGTCAAGCAGAGAAATTCCTTAATGAGATCAAGATATGTACAGAGGAAATGAGATATGGTAAAGGAGATGGGGATATTTGCCTTAGTGTAACACCGGTTGAATACAATGAAGTCTTTCTCCCTCATTGGAAAGAGTATGCAAATTCATTAGAGCAGTATCATTATCATCTAAAACACTCGACAGAACAGAGGGACAATGTTTCCAAGCTCCGCTTATTGGGCATCGAGCTACCAGACAAAGTGGTTGACCTCCTATCAAATGCTCTTAAATCAACTCATTTCCAAAAGATTGTTTTGCGGAACAACAACTTCAGCCAGAAGGGTATTGAGTTTGTATTGGATTATTTGGAGAGTAACCCCAACTTGAAACACTTTTATCTTGAAGGCAGCCCCATCAACAGTATGGATGATATCAATTTACTCGGCAAATTAATAAAGCTCCGCCTTTCCATTGATACTTTGGCACTTATCAACTGCAAAGGAATGGATGTTAGTGGATTTGACATGCTAAAAACGATCATGAATGCTGGTAAAAATAAGCTGGAGCATGTCAATCTATGTAACAATGGTATTAGTACCGAGGGAGGAACATTTATCTCAGACTTTTTGGCTACAGATCCTATTTTACAGAGTCTTTATCTGGAGAAGAACCAGCTTAACGACAATGATGCAATTGGTATTGCAGAGGCACTTAAACAAAACACAAAACTATGCTTCCTTAATTTGACAGGTAACAATATTACAAAAGTTGGATGGAAGGCACTACGGAAGGCAGAGTTTGACGATACAAGTTTGAATGCTACCTCTGACTGTAATCATTCATGCAATATGAAGTATCCACCAGATGACAGTGATTTGATAGAGGGCGTTGATATTAGTGAAATGAACGGGGACAGGAACTGTACTATAGCATTTAACCCGACGTGGGCGAGAAGGAAGAAGCTATACTCAGTTCTCTCTTCAAGAAATCGAGACTGTTCAAATGTTGGGAACTTTGATGACGATATGCCTGTTGAGTTACTACCTCACATGTTGCACTCTATTCACTGTTTTTCTAACTACCGTGATGGAGGTGAAGACATAAGCCAAGTCAGAGATCACGCCCAACCTCTATCAATTGTGTATGAGATATGTCGACACTGGGATGAATCACTTGTTGTTTTCGAGGCGCTTAGTTTATAAGATATGGTGGGGGTAGACATTCACATAAACTTCTCAGAGAATTGAGAGCAGAGCAAAACATAACTTCTAAGCAACATTGTACACTATCTTACAACTTCATATACATCATCACTAGTACAACATCATTTCATTCTTCAGCAGATCTTCCTTTCCACTTGTCTGCAACATTCTTCCAATATTCAGTCTGTCTTTTCCAATAATCAGCATCCTTTGCAGTATCATCACTGGCAGTACAGCCGACATTATCGATACTCAACAAGTTCTTTGTCTTTTCTTGTGCCCATTCCGCTTGAGTATACAACCAACCCCATGCTGCACCCGCTGTTGTAGCCAAACCACCAAATGCTAATAACATGCTCTTCCCTCTAGCCAGCAATGCAGTTGCCTGTTGGACTGGATTAGTTGAGCCAAATAGTTCAAATACCCTTCCCAAAAACTGCTGTGAACAGATCCGATCAGTCAATTCTGGTATTCTGTAGTGTATTGATTCGAAATACAACTCTGTGAGAGTTTTAGAATCTTTTGGGAGTAGGATGGAACTTGTTGTACTTGATGGCATTGGCTTGAATCTCGTCTTATGCCTAACTATACCGTCTGCTTTATTTCTCAAGTATGATAATATCATATCAAAATGTTTTGGATCTCGATCTATAAATATTGCATTATCTTTACTAATGATTTCATTATTAATTTCGGCTCGGTAGACATACTCTCTTAAGACTTCATTTTGTTGTATAGTAGATCGTAATGTTTGGAAGTTCTTACCTCCTACATTTAGAGTTACTACTCCATCGTTTTGTCCATGTCGTATTATTGTTGGTATTGCTGTTGTTGTTTCAGTTGCCGCTACCTCGGTTGATGTAGTGGAGAACAGTGCAAGCCGTCGACATGATGATATCTTACCAACCCCTTGACACCCCTTCATTATTAATCAGTTATCATTTAATGGCTCACTGCGAGAACAATGCAAAACGTCGTGAAATATATTATATTGGTATCCTTTTATTATGGGCGTATCCTATCATTATATCACGCACCCACGCTACCCCTCACGCACCCATGTATCGTGAAGAAGGATAGGCTCTATATTAGTTTAGATCGCTTTAGCAATGGCCAAAAAGATCTCTATTGCAAAAGATTTGAGTGGAAGTAGTTTCAAGTGATAGTGCTCTGTAAATAAAAGATACCTTAATTTATTGCCTTGATTACCCAAACAATATCCCCCTCTATAGCACATTTTACTGTGAATTGAACCCCCGAGAAATACCTTACATAAGATATTGTATTTACCTTACCTCTATCAAAATCTTTTGATTTTAGAGAAATTACACCACAACCATCAAATCTCATTAATCCGCCGACGGATCAATGAATTATATCAGCTACTATACTAATCCAAAGAAACCAGATTTACCTATACTATACATCATTAAGTAATCATCATGGCTTGTACACTTGACCGTAACGATCCTCTTGGAGGCCTCCCCCCTAAGCGTAAGTTTCTATGATAGTTTGATTATCAAACTTCAACTCGATATTTGATTGCAATTGCAATTGAACTTGATGATGGCACGAGTGATTGTGCTAGATTATACTTACTTTGAACCTTTATATATACTAACATTGTTCTGTTGTCTCCCTCTTTCTCTATCAATCCTCGCCCTCTTGTACACATCATATGCACAAATTTCAAATACTATATTGCAATCTTCTTCATCATATGCACACATCATAATATCTCAATCTATTGCAGACTGTCTTGGTGGTGGATATAAACCAGTTTTCACAAACCGTCTACAACTCGAGGAAGCACTTCAATTCTCCAAGACAACACTCGAGGATAATCTCAAGGCCAATGTTAATCTCGTACGTGTCTCCGCACCACTCTTCGTAACTAAAGCATCAGGATTCAACGATAACTTGAACGGTACCGAACGTCCTGCTACATTTGAACCGAGGGACTTTGCTGGCACTCATTTGGAGGTACCATTTTCACTGGCAAAGTGGAAGCGAT
>Ga0075439_15450_pt2 | contig 11881 bp, 6 predicted proteins | sample MintriSingleCell_FD_74264 | JGI IMG/M metagenome (GOLD analysis project Ga0075439, IMG submission 74264) | Marine eukaryotic communities from Monterey Bay, USA to study complex ecological interactions - Minidiscus trioculatus JGI Plate_4_G5... | ecosystem: Environmental > Aquatic > Marine >... | reverse complement strand
GATGGATTTAGCCTGGTCGGCCGGCGGCAGATTGAGGGAGTGTTGGTATCTTTTTATGATGTGAAATGATTATATGATGTGTTTATGTCTAAAAGTGTTTGGTATTTGATATAATATGATATACATCACTCGTATATTTTGGACAGTATATATAATGCCTTCATGTAAAATACTATATCTTCTTCTTGTCGGCGTCGTTGGGGTATAGTTGAGGGTATATCATTGCAAACTTTTGCAATCTCTAAGATATGTTTTCTCTGTCGATGTGATGCGCTTGGTCGGTCGCTATGTATATCCTCTGACCTCTCTCTCCTCTGTTTGATATCTTGTATATAGTATTGATTTGAAGATAAAGAGAAGGGGTTAGATAGTTGGAGAAGTAGGAGGCGTCAGGCGTGCATAAAGGCTATTGCAAGTCACTTGATATTTTTGATTAACAAAATCCATAATATAACAGAGCACATAGACAAGGCAATAATATAATGCCATCCACAGTCAAGGTACGGATAAAGGCAGCAAGAAACCTAGCATCAATAAAACCAACTACAATATCACCACCCATACGAACAAGTACTCATCATCATCATGGTAAATCTCAAACACAATCTAACCTACCACCAACTACACATGTAACAGTAACACTCGGTGGTCATTCGGCCGTAGCTGAATATGACGAAGATGAATTATTATTATCAACAGATCATCGTAGAGATGGATCAGCAGATGGTCATCATCATAATCGTACAGGGAGTAAATTTCAATGGCAAAGTATGTTAGGCACTACAGATGAGAATAATTCAACTCCTGGCAGTAGTTTTGACCAACAACAACATCAGCAGACTGGCGGTAATATACACGGTGGAACAACAAACTCAGCACGTACATCAAGATGTTACTCAGCACAAACACGAACAGTACATCACTCGACTAATCCAACATATAATGAAGAATTTCGATTTGAAGTTGCCGATGATACATTATTACAAGATGAACCGTTACTTTTTCATGTTTGGGATATAGGTGATGTTAGTACTAGTACATCAAGCAATAATACTCCACCTAGAATGTCAAGTAAGAAGAGTAATGGCAGTATAGGATTGGTATATATTGATTTGAACCCATTGTTAATGAGAAGTGCCAATGAGGATACAGAGGATAAGAATGAGAAGAATGATGATAACGACGACCACCAACAGCAGCAGCAGCAGGTGAACACTCCCAATACTACAAGGATTGAACGGAGTGGATCGGTTGGATCATCATCCGGCGGTGAACTAGGTAACAACACTGGAGGAAATGTCAATGTTAAAGAAGGATTAGGAGTCATCGATGGATGGTTCCCCTTATACGATACATTAGGTGGAGTACGTGGCGAGCTATGTCTCTCAATCAAACTAACATTCATTGGTGATAAGAATCCATTCCGTGATTCATCCGCTGGAGTACAATTATTCCCCTTCTCGACATTGGATCCTAACTCTGGATATATTATTGCACATGTATTTGGATTTGTGGAAGAGTTGGTAGTGGCGGATGATCCTGAGTTTGAATGGAGTGATAACTTTAATCAGGCACGGACAAGTCATGAGACACGACAGACGTTGATGTATCTGTTGGATGCCAAGGTACGACGACGAATGTGTAAGAAGGTATTAGAGATAGGTGGTAATGCTGTATTGGCTTATCGGCTTTTGTTTGATATGGAGGGAGATTCTGGATTGGTAGCGCGGACATTTGGTACATGTGTATTAATACAACGTAAGGAGATGGTACAGTTGGCAGCCAAGGATGGTACTAATGCAAATAGTAGTAGTAGAGTACCCAAACTGTTATCATCAACATCTTCCAATGTTGTTACTGATCCTCAACATCATGATGTGGTGGAATCTCCACATAAGGAAACTTTGGCACGCAATACTGGTATGGTAATGACATTAGTAAATGAAGCTGCAAGGCAAAAGGAGGATGCACAGGAAGTACAATTACTTACTATGACAGAATTTGGTTCAAGGGTTCGTGTACGTATTGGGGGATTGGTCACGGCACGGTCAGTCAAGTATCTGGGTAAGTTGGCATCGAAATTATCAGATCAAGAAACAAGAGATGGGTGGTGGAGTGAACTTCGTGATGAGATACGTAGTCATGCACGTACTTTATGCTGTACTCATGTTATTGGTAAGTTGGATGCGGTTGTTAGTTGTCTATCTGTGACTATTATGAGTAGTAGCCATTTGACTAACACATCTCAATCTCATGTTCCTCCCTCCTACCGCAACACAAACACAGGCTACATGGAGTCTAGTACCATTCACGACGATGTCTGTGTCTTATCTATTATTGGGACCGCCGCTACTGTCCGTGGACTACCAGATCTTGCTCAAGCTCAACGAATGTGGGCTGAATTTGAATTACAACAGAATGAAATATACGAAAGAGTTGAGAAGAATGGAAGGCAGGGTGGTAGGCGTAGTTATCCCGGCGACTCGTCTCCCGGAAGTGTCATTAGTACCACGGTCGATACACCCTTCTCGGGTGCAGTGAGTGATACTGATGCCGGTGAAAGAGGAGATCAAGATGCTGGTGGTGATGAGACACCTGCCGGAGCTGATATTGTCAAGGGTAGTTTACGTATTGATGATGGAACAACGAAGCAAATTCCATTCAGCAACTTGTCCCGGAAAGATATTAAAGAGGCAAAGATGAAACGAAATGCCCAACGACTTGAGAGAAGACTAAGAAGAATGGGTGTTGGTAGAAATAGCAAGAAAGGTGGTAAGAGATCTCATAATATATCTGCCAAGAACAAGGGTAGTATTGACAAGTCTAGCTTCGTGTCCAATGTTCTCCTACGAGCTCGATTGGCCAAGCCGTGTTCATACTGTCATGTTCCATACCATCATAGACTTGCTCCGTTTACAAACATGAAGTTGGTGTAAGTGTAGCCGCAGTGTATTGTCATGTTTATTAACAAATCAATGAATACTCAAAACTAACTCCTTTCTCTCGCTGAATTATAGGCCATGTGTATTGTGCGGAAAGAAATGGGTACCCGAGATCATCTTGGCAACTACAGAACCTCCATCTCGGCTGCCAATACGTGGACCTGGAGCCTTCATACAAGCTAGAGTTTGCCGGACACGTCCTAGGGCAACCGGTGAGAGTGATGCTTTAGCAGTTTCAGAGTAAGTAGTTGGTCTTTGGATTATATTATTAGTGCTTGACCCCCTAGCTCAGTGCCTCAGAGCATCCACTAGAGCGGTCACACTCGATTGAGAAAGGAGCGAGGCGAGGCAGATGATAAGGATACCGTATTGGCAGGGTATCTTTTACTTTTTCCATGCATAAGATGTTTCTATTCTTTGGATATCTACTTATGTATCTAACCAATCACCTCCTCTTTATCCACATGGAAAACAGGGCTCTACCCTTTCTTGAGTTTGATCTAGCTCGTCAAATGATGCTCAAGCTGAAGATTCTCGGTCGGAACGCTGCCTTTAGTCTCAAAAGTGAGGTTGATATAGGTAGCCAACTCATCATTGCAACAGCCACGGCCACAGCCGTATACTGTGAAGCCATGCCACCACCCAGAGTATTGGAGATATCTCGAACTATTGCTGTGATTGATGACGAAGATACACAATTGATAAAGTTGCAGAGACTGATTGAAACGTTTAGTAACCGTAATCGTCAATTCCTCATCGAGAGTGGGGAACGTCAAAAAGAACAGACGAGGAAGATGCTTGCCAAGAAGATCAAGGAAGTGCAACTGAGAAAAGCTGCCTCAAAACTTGCCAAGGAACAGCGGAGGAAGAAGAAACAGGCTACAAACAAGACTGTGCCCTTGCCCTTAGCCCGTGGTTCAACAACCGGTGGTCTCTCGCTCCATCCATTATCTGCCGCCGACTCAAATGCACCACTGAAGCGCTCCCACAGTCACCAAGAGAAAGTACAAGAGGAACATCTTCCACCTGTACCTGCACTAGAGGAATTAAACACACCTCTTGTATCAAACAAGCAAAGTCTAGCTAATCATTTTCCTAATCTTCCACCCGTTCCCGATTTGGATAACAAAGACAAGGCAGATGAAAGCTCTTCCAGTTCATCTTCTTCAAGTAGCAGTAGCAGCTCTTCATCAAGTTCGTCATCTTCCAGTAGTAGTGCGTCAAACTCGAGTGACAGTGAGAAGGAAGAGGTGTCTGGAAGAGAAAAAAGCGATCTAGAAGAAGGCTTTTCAGGCACAGATTTAGAGACGGAGCATGTGGGTCCCGATCTCGAGGAGCTAGATGAACTAGCAGTAAAGGCTTCTCAGAATGAATCATCAGCTCGAGATCCGCGTCGTCGAAGAAGAAGACTATATCGTGATGATAAAGGTCCTTTTATATTGGAGATTGATGACGAAACAGATGAAGATATCATGTCAGTACTTCTTGAAGAGCAACTGCCACCCGGCATTAGACTAACGACATGTCAACATGTCCCTGATTACGGCACTGGCAATGGAGGAAAGAAAGACGAGGTATCAAATGAACAGCTGGTAATGTCGATGCTTCGAGTTAGATGGAATCCTCAAAGTCGTGCCACACGAAGCAATCATTACTTTAGCCTACTCTTCCAAGAGCTCTTCCTCAAGCTTTGCAAGAGTATAGAACATAAAGGGCCAATATCAATCTGCGGACTTCGTACACAAGTTAATGTCACACCTGATGATATGATTGAACTTATCTGTATGGGTAAGATTGTACTTGAACAGAGTTATGAAAGTATTGAGGCCGAAGAAGACAGTGATGCTTCAGATAGTAATAGTGGACGAATTACTGAACGAAAGAGAAGAGAAGAAGAGGAAAACGTCCAACGACAACTACTTCAAGATTCTCAGCTGGGTGGTATTCGATCGAGCTTTCAACTTGCCAAGCGACAGACAACTGTGATATTTGATAATTTGAATGATAGTTCCAGACGACAACTAGATGTGAGCGATTCATCAAGTGAGATCTGTATTGATCATCAAACCCCAGTCAACGTCTCATTGGCATTAGAAGATGGAAGATTGTTAACACCCAAGTCTAGTACTCAAACACTTACCATGTCACCGTTTACAAAGATACCCCGTCCACCACCACTTATCGATGGGCTTAAACGGCTTGGAAGTACTGGGAATCCATCACCACCTAGCAACTCAAGTCAATTCATGGTATCCTTCCCTCAATCTTCGTCATGGTTGAAACCAGCTGATACTCCTGTCGAGCTTACTCCTTTATTCTCCGTTACCGGCGGAAACATCACAGAGTATATGGGATCTGTTAGTATGCACTTTATCCGAGAAAGTCGTGGAGGAGAAGGGGCGGAGTTTCATAGATTTGTGACCGAATGTAATTCAATTTGTCGAGCACATGTTGCTTCCCTTGGAGGTAATGCTATGATTGGATATAGAGCCGTTCCAGCAGAGAGTGGTGGTAGAGTATACAAGTCACAAGTATACAATGTAATTTCATTGAGTGGATGTGCTGTTAAGATTGATTATGATACTTCCATAAGAGAAGAGCAATCGAGGATGAGATCTGAAACTATATGAGGTATCTTGAAAACAATATGAGGTATCTTTGATGATTGATGATTATATTGTGTCAATGGTAACAATCTCGTAAAAGTAGTAATCTTAAACATTACTTTAGATACTAGTTAAGTCTCTTTTGCCTATTCGACAAACAATCAAAAAAGACACCCGAGTCTAAACCATGCCATGTAGTACTTTTTAGACACCACGTCCATTTGCAACTCCATTCAAGTATTCACAATACTCAATTCTCAAAGACAAGTCATCATCAGCAGCATCAGCATCTTCCCCGTCATTCACAAGACGAGCAACAAACCGTAATGGACGATATCCCTCTGACCTAGTATATCTAGCTGCTCTTTCCTCTCCTTCCATAACACTACCACAATCATCAGGATGTCTATAGGCAACCGCCTCATTATCAACCTCCCAACTTATCAATTCAAATCCACATACTACCAACATATCATATAATTCATCAACAGTTGGATGTAATAATGCACATGGATGCCATTGTACCGGTCCACAATTAATCCATAATGATGTTGTACTTGATTGTTGTTGTTTTAATAGATGTTTCATTATCATAATGTATTCATATATATTGGTCGCAGTATCTAAGAAGAAGGATGTTGCTATTATATCATATTGTGATTGTTTTATACCTTGTGAATAGGTTGATATAAAGTCACCTACTGTATATGATAGGTTTGGAAGGAGAGTGTTTGTCTTAGTATCCTCTTTGGCGATGCTGTTATTGTTGTTATTGTCTGCCGATGATCTGTAGTAGTATCGTCGATATGCATCCAAGGCATCATCATCTGGAAACATTTCATATTCAAATCGTTTCTTGGAATCAACTTCATTCCGTGTTGGATCTGATATGAATGGATAAATCATATATTGTTGTTGTTGTGAGGAGATGATTTCAAGGACAGATTGCGTAGCAAATGCCATTGTAACTGAACTATCATTTGCCTCAACATGTACATCCACTCCGCAATGATCTTGTAGTATAGTTGATGTTGCAATATCATATGCCAATCGACCTAATCCTGCACCTGGTACTAATACACGTAGCTCTCTTCTACCTGCTGTTGAACTACTACTACTACTACTTATGATAGTGGTACTTATATTCTCAACCAAAGCATTAACAATCCAACCATTCGTTGCTTCACGACAGGACTTTGATCCTGAAGTCCAATCTCGTGATGTATGATGTATGACCTGTTGTGTTGTATCATATCCATCGATTTCTTTCTGTTTTGTATTTGTTACTCCTCCATTCCCTAGCATTAGATCTTGAGAGTTGTCTGAAGTTGATGGGTTTGTTGTTGCAAATTGTATCTTTTGCAACAAGTTGGAAGTATCAGTTGAAGAAGGTCCTAACAATAATTGTTGTACTACTTGATAGTTGGTATCAAAACATTGTTTCATTATATTTGATTTACTTCTATACTTTTCTGATAATAGTAGTGAATTATTGTAATTATCAAGTTGTGAGATATCTCGGAGTAAACATTTTTCAGTCTTTATACAAAGTTCTAATTCAACTTCTAATGATTGTATCATATTATTAATGTGTGTTTCATACCCAGTAGTTATACTTTGTAACTTTTGTTGTATTACTTGTTCTAATTGTATATCAGTAATGTCTTGATGTTGATGGTTTGTAGTAGCTACTTTGATGTGTGATGATCGAGGATGATGAGTAGTGAATGCCACGGTTATTATCGGACATATTAGTATTGTCACCGCCACTATTAGAACTATCAGAAGTTGTTGTATAAAGTACATTGTGCTAGAAACTATGGAAGGGAGTAGGAGCTAAGTAGGTATCACATCGCGTCGAGGGAGATATCATATCTCAGTAGTGAATGATGGCTACGGTTCCACTCGCCAAACAATCCTTGAATCGCGAACTAATTACGGTATAGAGAGGGGCAATAGCATGCAAAGTGTTGATGGCAATTGTTTGAGCCACTATGTAGATGTAAAACACAATCAAACACAATTCAAGCAACTTTCATATAATGTAGCACAAAGAGAGATCAACCATATACAATCAAAACAAAGCCCAGAAAGTACTAACTACCGACAACTGCAAGCAACGCCAACTCCATTGCCATCTCCTCTTATAATACACCCTCTGTACTTCAAGGCCTATCGGCAGCAGTTTTCACAGACTATTGGCTTGTGATTTTTAATCTTACGCGAGAAATCCAATGCCTTCCAATGAAAAATGGTCAAAGAAAGACAACAACGCTCTAACGCTCATTGCTTGTGAGAAAGTTGCCGCCCTAGCCGCAATCCAACTGACAACTGCCACCGTCGCCGCAGATCATCGATGCCCTATAATATTATTGCAATAGTTGGTGGTTTATTTTGCCACCCTTACGTGTATGTGCTAACAATAGTGAATATTATATTACAAAAGATTCATTACAATTACAACCACACAATAATAATAAGCCTTTATTGCACATTACGTGTATGACGACTCACTCCACCAATTGCATATCTCGGTGATTAGACGGAATAGGCAATTTAGATGTTATTAATGATGCACAGCCGGGTGCTGCATATAAATCTATCAGGCAATCAGTTCAATATGTCTCGATAATAGTAAGTAGAGCGTGGCGGGGGAGGGGGTGATAGAGTTATGATAGTCTATTGCAATAGAAAACACCTCATTCAACAATCAACCGTATCAATCATACATCTTGATGATTAGACGTTAGATGGATTAGCTTATACTATCCGGATGCTAATGATAATATAAATTGAGGCAACAGGGAAGACTATTGCAAAATGATTAGTGCGGTACTTACTATAAAAATAATGATATGCTCTAAGCTCTAATGATCTCAATAGAAGGCACTACAATCAACAATCAACTGTATAAATGATATATGGAAAATTAAAAAGACATTGCAATGATATCATGGCATGACATCGTGAATGATGCATGACAACACATGACAACTTGATCATGACATCACATACCCGATATCATGGCATGACATCACATACCCGATATCATGGCATGACATCACATACGATATCATGGCAATATCATGACAATATCATGACAATATCATACCTAACGATATCAGGTGCTACTATGATCCTTACACTAAAATAGGATACCAAAAGATACCGAATACCATGCAGCACACAACAATTGACCGAATGAGCGTGCATCATCGACCCATAGGCGTATATCGATACGCCGGTAGCATGGTTAGAGACCATTTATAGCCCTCGAAAGGACACTAACTGGTGCATCATCGTCGATTGATGTGGTTGAGGGTCGCGGCGTCGAACGATATCGCCCGGCATCATGAAATAGCTATCCTACATTCTTTATATGGTCATAATAAAGGACTCGACGTGGCCGGACGTCTATTCTGATGGTCTATATGCGTTGCAATCGGAGTATTAGTATGGTGACGATAGGTGGCTGGTCTACCTAATGGACTATAACTATTTAAATATACAAAAGTAATTGTCCTGGCCAGCAGATTAGCGTATCTACATATAGTTAACTAACGTATAATACTATCCAGGACAATTACTTTTGTATATTGAATGAGCATCGGCCGACCTAGGATGGCCTATTATCATGGTTGATGCCTTTTTTGTGTGTGAGGATACTGTGATTACCTTGAAAATTCATTTTCATTTGCATTTTTTTGAGCTCATATCGTAACTCATAACGAACCTACCTGAGATTTAAACTCATTTCAAGTAAGAGATACCGATTGTTGTGATGGGGAGCAATATGCTGCTATTATTGGCTTGCTGCCCCTATGCCAGTCGTCTATTACCGTGTACTGATTTGATGTGCTATTGTTGCGTTGATAGTCTATTAGCGCCGCCGCTGTCGAAACATTAATACTCAAACTCAACAAGGTGAAAGAGAATATAAAATTTTGCTCACATCATATGCACAAAAATTACAAACATCTAACATACGCAAAGATATATCAATAATACCTCCCTCGACATCAGTTACAAACAAAATATTATTAAATAGAAAGAATTTGTCTATATTTTATTATACAGAGGTGCTAGTTGGAGATATATTCATTAATACCTTGGCATCAGATTACAACAGATAGATATTATATCTAATTTAGATATTAGAGATTGGTCTATTATATGGAAGGTGGTGATATAGTATTATAATATTAGTACAAAAATGGTATCACTAGAACTTGAGGCACGGCTTGATAATTTGCTTTCTACTGCCCAAGCTGAGACGGCAAACACTGATCTATTTGCACCACTTATGGAAAGAGAAGAATGCCCGATATGTATGATTCCGCTTCCAATTGATGAGATTGAAATTGTATTTCAGACGTGTTGTGGAAAAAGTATATGCTGTGGATGTATCCACAAACAAAAGATGAATGATAATAATAAATGTGCCTTCTGCTGCCAGCCAGTTCCAAAGAATATTATCAAAGCTCTGAAAAAACTAACAAAGAGGAATAATGTTGATGCACTCATACAAATGGTCTACTTATACAATTCAGGGGAAGAAGTGTTTCAGAGTGATACCAAATCGCTTGAAATGCGTATCCGTGCTGCCGAACTTGGTAGTGCCAAAGCGTTTTCTGTTATTGGAAAGAGTTATATTGAGGGCACTGCAGTTGAAGTAGATAGGTCAAGATCATTGGCATTTTATGAAATAGCTGCCAAGAAAGGATGCATAATAGCTCACCAATATCTAGCGGCATTTAATTTTGAAAATGGGGACTATCAAAGGTGTACTGACCATTTGAAAGTATGCGCAAATGCAGGGTGCCAAGGATCAATGAATAAGTTAATGGCGTATTACAAAACCAATGTATCAAAAGATGGTCTGACACAAATGCAAACGTTACTAACAAAAGAGGATCTAGCACAAACTCTCCGTGCATTTCAGTCGTCAAATAATGAAATGAAGAGTAAGGACAGGGATGATGCCCGTGCTGCAAGGGCTAGCAGTCACATGTGAACAGGTACGGTCAGGCAGAAATGAAGCTGGTTTGTCACCGCTTTATCGTCTGCTCCGTAGTATGCAGTTTTTGTTTGAATAGTTTGCCCATGGGTGAGGATGGTTTGGATGATTGTGAAAGCTAGAGCTTATATGTTATTAAGAGTGCTTAAAGCGGCACTATAGAGTCTTTCAGTGATAAGTCTAAAGTTGTGCCTATGATCAGTTATTGTATTTAGCGTAGAGCTGACATCCAAACATTTACAACATATCTCTACCTTGAATATTCATAACAACACTCAACATACAATATAGACAACATTCACTTCTATCTATCAATCTATCCAAGCCCGACTAAGATACTACACTCGGACAACACTCATCTATATCTATATCTATCGAATAATCGAGCCTGGCATACCTGCGGGGAATAGCAGACCACCAGCCTTGTTCTCCTTTTGAGGTCCGGGGAAGACTTGCCAAAAGCGGAGAGTCTCATCACCGGCACCGGTAACAATCGTGGACCCATCAGGTGAAAGTGCCAGATAAAGCACCCTGTATGTATGTCCAGTTAGTGTAGCAATCTTTTGCATCGATGGGTACTTCCAAACGACTGTGGATATAGAAAACAAGAAGGCAGAGCATGAGATTTGACTAAAAGACAAGACCAGAATATCTCGCTAGAAGAAACAAACACACTTACCAATCTGATTCAACGAATATCCATGAGTACTAACCAACTCATTGCAATTCTTCGAGAAGGCCAAGTTGCAAACCTGACTTCCCGTGTCGATACAATTAATCCCATGTCCTGTTAAGCAGTTCCAGAACCTAATACATCGATCGGCCGTGCCGCCACCACTTGCCAGTATGCCATGCTGATGTGGATTCCAAGCAATTGCCTTAACGGCTGCCGTATGATCGGCAAAGGTATGAATCGGTTTGGTATGCTTCTTCACATCCCAAACTAGTAACTTGTTATCATTCCCTCCACTAGCCAACATGGACCGTTCATCGAATGACCAACGCAAGCCACATACCTCTTGTTTATGTCCACACAATCGCATTTCATAGTTACTATCCGATCGAGGATCATGTAAATGAATAAGACGATCACGTGATCCAGATGCCAAGAGCTGGTTGGACGCATTGGCGCCAACACTACCCGATAACTTCCAAGACAAGGCACCAACACGTGCCGAATGTCCCTTCATGGTCCGAATAAGCTTTTGTGCCCCTGCATCCCAAAGCTGTACTTCGCCATTGCTCACACCAATGGACAGATGTTTACCACTCTCACTCCAACTAACAGAAGTTACTGTATCTTCTGTCCCACTCAT
>Ga0075439_11967_pt1 | contig 11881 bp, 9 predicted proteins | sample MintriSingleCell_FD_74264 | JGI IMG/M metagenome (GOLD analysis project Ga0075439, IMG submission 74264) | Marine eukaryotic communities from Monterey Bay, USA to study complex ecological interactions - Minidiscus trioculatus JGI Plate_4_G5... | ecosystem: Environmental > Aquatic > Marine >... | reverse complement strand
TGTAATTAGGGAGGAGAGGATATTAGAGGAGAGGAGCACTATATCCATGGTATCACCACCCTTAAGGTTATTATATATCGGGAATGAGTGACATACAGTATTAATCTAGGAGAAGAAGTTGGCTGTGATAAGGAAAGCGACGTTGAGAAGAGAGGTGAAGCTAGAGACTAGCCGAGGCATGGGGGATTAGAAAAGTTGAGATATTGTGGAAATATAATAGTTGACACAAATTGATATGACGGGATACAAACAGTATTGATAATGATTATAGTAATATATGTTTCATTTAGGAATAAGTATATCTAGTCTATTCTTTAATGATATGTGGTTATTTGCTCCTCTCTTTTTCAATATCTATCCCCCCCCCAACAGCAGCAAATACATCTATCATGCAAGCTATATTAAGTCTTAATATGCAAGTCTACAGCACCCTCTGCTCCAGTCTCCTCTCCTCTCCTTTCCTTCTCGCCAAGGGAACTCCGGTAGAAGAACAACTACTCTTATTTGTGCTATAGTATAGGTTATAGTTCTCTCTCCCCCAATGTCACTTAAGCAACATCCTCTTCAGATTTAATCCAATAGTACCCCCCACCACACGACACCAGATAGATGGTAAATTACGTAGTATATCTCTTTCTATTCTATAGTTGTAGATGCGTAAAGGATGGTCCTGCTTTCACTTGTTGATCTCGTGATTACTCTTATACTCCAAATCAATAATATGGATGATTATTATTTGTTATGTTTGCGACCACGACTCGTCAACGGGGACGCTCCACACCATCAGAACGCTTCAGAATAGACACCATTTAATGAAAATAACCATATAATATCAAACGGCATACAGTCTGGTCCCTGATAGATCTTACACGGCATAGCGCAAAAGATGCTAATATGAAGTGATTTTATCTCCTCTTTTTAGAAGGCTGAGATGACATGTTAATACCACCGACGACGTCAACCAAATAGTCCAGATCATAGATAAAGGTGTTGTATAGGTTGTAGTCGGTGTTAGATTAATATAGGCGTGTATGTAAAGCCAGCCATATAAGAGCTGTCGTCTCATCGAATGTTACATTCAGGCTGAATCGATTTTATTGCGATGGCCTCGTACAGAGCGATTTTGAGCTCATAATTTTTACGTAACCGAGAATTCCACTCATTCCCCGAATATATGTATCTCTTCTACTATGTATTAGAAATATGCTTGTGAGAGGATTTGAGTTAGATATGAATATATCAATCATTAGAGCTATTTAGCTAAAATTGCATACTGTTTTTCCTTTATACTGTCTTGCTTATACACTCAATTTTGGATCTAAATACTATCATAAATCGATTCTACATGCAATTTTAGGTCATATAGGGTATTTTCAATGATATAATTGCAATTATTGCAATAGATATACGTTCATGAAAGCATTTCCCTAGCATTGATGGCCAAAATTTCCCAATTAGGATACCATATGATCGCTAAATTACTCAATTTTGTTAGCGATTAGGCTATTTTGGCGATGGTATCCTAATCGGGAAATTCCCAATTTATTGAAACCGGTAGCAGTATTGTACGTAGATATTGTGCGTGAGTTGTTGAGAGCTGAGACTGCTATTGAAGGTTGAAAGCGTCGGATATATTAGCTTCATTCCTCAAGACCGATTGAATAAGAATAGTACAACATATTATCATATACTGCCATACTGTTATTTATGTATCGATTCATTCTTCCTTTTTTGATTGGTGGTCTCAGTGACGGCACTGAATTTAGCATGATGATCAATCATCGTCGAGTTGATGTATTATATCACTGCAACCTGTAGCAATATGATGCTGTTATATGCTTTATTAGTAGCATTGGTATTGTTGTCTGCAAATAATAATGTATTGGCTTTTGCTAGAACTCCACCACGCCAATCTATATCTATGATCACTCAAACATCAATATCATCTACACAACAACATCAGAGAACTGCAGTAACAATCGATATACCATTTTGTGCTGAAGCTACTTCAATATATAACAGTACTGTCAATTTATGGGATGTAAATATCAATAGATTAGACACAGAAAACAAAACTAATGACAATAGTATAAGAAGTTATGATGCCACATCTCCTCGAAGTTGGATGGATCATATTGAACATTCAAGTGAAGATAATCACGGTGTTGGTGCATACACAGTCATAAGATGTGATGCAACATACAACTTCAATCACAATACATGTCAATGGAAGATATGGGGTATTGGTTTTCATATGAATAGATTATGTTCATCGTATAGAATGTTAATGAAACATAATAATGAGCACTCTACATCAGCATTTTCATCAGACTATGAATCAAAGTTACAAACTAACGATATTATATCATCACTTCTTGACGAGGCAACGACTTCACTAATGAAAGAAGATGTATCATCGACTTCTAAACAAGATGGAGAATATGTTAGAACATTAATGGTAACTATACTTTGGACACCTTCAAATAAAGTAGTGAATGATAGTACTGATGCAAATTATAAACCAATCATAAGAGGTCATTCTACATTTGCAGGTAAAGCTCGTACAACAAATAGCAACGATGATTTGTTCCCTTCTCCAATATCGGCATGTCTTGGTATACCATCTGAACTAACATCTGAGGAACTTGCAAAATTACCAAAACGTTACTCAAATGATAATAATGACAATATCAAATCTCAATCATTGGTTGGAGCTAATGCAAAGATATCAACATGGTGTACAATACGGAAACCATTAGAAGACTCAACGAGGTTTAAAATACCTGAGAGTAATATTGGTGAGGTATTACTAGTCACACAAGACGAAAACAAACAATATCAAGATGAAGAGGACTTCATCAATTCACTGAGTATATTAGAAGGTCTAACATCAAACTTATTTATTATATACAAAGATGGTACCATACGAACAGCACCAGTTGGTAAGGTACTATTGGGATATGCACGACATCTTGTGAAAGAAGAAATAGAAACAAGGAACGATTTGCATTTAGATTTGAATCCACCAACAATACAAGATGCAAAAGATGGGTTATGGTCAGAAGTGTTTATTACCTCGTCTAAACGATTGATTGTTCCTGTTAATCGAGTATTAATACCATCTATTGGAGATGCCAATGAGGAACCGACTGTACTTTGGGAATCAAATGACCATTCAGTTACTCGATCATTATGGTCTGCAATATGTAGCAGAGGGAACACAATTACGTAAAGGAGTAAACTTTAACCAAATTTAAACTATATCACTCTTCTTGGCACATCAGTTCCTCATATCTCTAGTAAACTCTATCCAAATAAAGATATATCACATCTTCTTGGCACATCGGTTCCTCTCAACAATCTCCGTCTCTCTTCTTTGCATATTCTATACATCTTCTTCTTTTCTTAGTAATTGGGCCAATAATTCCTTAATCTCCTTCATGTCACCTTCTATTCTACTTTTGTTAGCTTTCATGTCACTCTTCATCTCCTCTAAACCAACCTTCATTTCTTCAATAGCCTCGAGTTGCATCGCTACCTTTCTTTCACTTTTGTCAACATTCTGCGCATCCTCTGAAGTCTCCTTGAGGCGACGAGCTCCTCTAGATTTGTTAGGACAATTAGCAATCCATTTGAAATGGTGTTTGCAACAAAGCTCAGCTGTCGGTGATAAGCCTGAAGTATTAATGTCCCAAAATTCAGCAAGACCACCACAATTTGGGCCTTCTTCTTCTCTGCAATCTTGAACACACTGTTCTAGTTGCCAATCAGGATACCAAGACTTGGCTGTTGGACTAATAGAATCAAATGCAAAAACTTGTTAGCGTGAAAGTGTAAAGCCAAATAATATAGAATGATCAAGTAGTTTTACTATACCTTGATGATATTGTTGGACTACTTGATGGACTATCCGAGGGGCTTGCAGATGGTGACACCTATTGTTGAATAAGTTGTTCATAATAAAGAAATGGTTAGATCAGCAACTCTAAATTACAAATAAAAAGAAGTAGCTGCTACTTACACTTGGCGACATCGAGGGAGCAGTTGTTATATCTAAGGAGGGACTTTCTGATGGGATGGTAGAGGGTAAAGCACTAGTTTGGCTTGGCGTAGTGGAGGGTGAAACAGTCGGTGATCTAGAAGGCATCTTACTAGGATTCCGAGAAGGAGATAGGCTAGGGCTAGATGTGGGCTGTGAAATCAAATCGTAGCATATGAATATAGAGAAAGAGATAGCAAGTTGTTAAATGAGGTATATATTGAGTGTGAAAGACAAATGGAACAACTTTACAACTTACCGATCGAGAGGGTGACTGGGATGGGGACAAAGTTGGAGCCAACGTCCTGTTTAGTATTTCATGCATCAGGGCGTTTATTTCATGAATTTCTTGCACTTGTTCTTTTATATTGTTGACCTCTCCCTGCATGAAGCTGACAGCTGATTCTATGGGTGCTACTGAAGTGTCTATTTTGCTCCCAATTCCATCAACCGTGGTCTTCATTGGTGTTAACACATCTTGAATTCCGCCAATTGTATTACTCATTCCATCAATCGTGGTCTTCATTGGTAGAACATTTTGATGTATGACGTTGACAGCCGACTCTGTGTTGCTGACACTCGTTTCTATAGGCGCTACTGAAGCATCTATTTTGATGCCAATTGTATTACTCATTCCATCAATCGTGGTCTTCATTGGCGTTAGAACATTTTGAATTCCATCGACTTTACTATCTGTGTCTTTCACAATAACATCTATTTCATCAACCGTTTCATATATTGGTTTACGAGGAGTAGGTGTAGGAGCTTGAGTACCTCCCGAGGAATCCGTTCCATCAGAATTACTGTCACTGCCACTATTCCCATCAATGTCTATTATCTGGGTACCATCAGGGGAGAAGACTTGAAATACGGGTAGTGCTGGTGTTTCTTCTGGTCCTCCGTCGTCTCCATTTGCTTCTTGAAGAGCTCGACGATTTCCGTCGATACCAAGCGATTCCATACATTCAGCTGTGAGTGACGATACTTCAAATGATTGTCCATTTACCAAAGCAATTACTTCAATCAGTGCGTTTCCCAAGTATTGAGTCACTAAGATGTGAATGATATGTGTGAGCAAGTAGAACATACGACTACATAAAACAATCGCTGACACCAAATTGACTTACTACAAGCCATATAAGTATTCATACGAACTTCCATGTCTGCGTGACGTCTTTGGAGAAGGACTGCCATTTCATAGTTCTGATTTGCTACATTTTGATTTGTCGTCGTTAGTGCTTTAGTGGCCCAGTCATAGAAGACCATCGAGTTCTCGTAACTTGCCACACTTGCAATAGCACCGTCTTTCAACTCAGAGGGGCTAATTGTAGCAGCGTCATATTTATCAGCAACAGCATCAAGTTTTGATTTAGAGTCTTCATAAGCATTCCACGCAAGAATCGATGCAACTAAGACACCTGCATAGCATAAAGTCGAAGTAGCTGCAAATCCTATAGCTGCTAAATTTGGAAGAGAAAAGCCTGCAGCAGCAGGTGTATTAGCCCAAGGGTCTGCAATTATGCTTCCCATATCACAGAAGACTGTCATTTCACTAATCCTGGAAACACCATTCTCAAGATCCCTAGTCTTCTTTTCAAGAGCTCTCATTTCCGTATTCAACTTCTTCCACTTCTTCTCTCTTTCCTTGTTATACGTGAATAATTCGTCTAATACAGATGATGGTAGAAGTCCATGTTAGTAAATTATGATATACGAGGTATACATATATTAGATACTCACAGTCTGCAGGTTGCTGGAGGTCTTCCAAAGCATCAAGCGATTCAAAAGGAAAATTTTCAACCGTTTCAAAACTAAATATGAATATATTGAATCAATAAAGAAATATTAGAGAATAAAAAGGCAAACATGAGTAATCACAATCATAATCTCACTCTGGTGGCGTGTATGTGATAGTGTCACCTGATAATATAGGTAGAGGTTCATCTAAGGCATCAAGCGTATCAAAGAAGTCATCTTCACACTTGGGGTGGTGGTCACAAATATCCAAGAAGATAGAGGGGGGGGTTAGTATTTGCTCGTAAAGTGCAAACCCATATCATATGTATAATACAACTCATTCAACAACCACACGATTAAGGTACATATTCGAAACCCAAATGCCCAATAAAAGGTGGGTTCTGTGACTATTGTTCACAATAATTCTACTCACCTTGCGAGAGCTAAAATCCTCGCACACGTCAGAATCAACTATGTAGTCTTGGTCAAAGTTAAGACTACGCCTCGCATTGCGACATTGTTCCTCATCAGATGGATCGTCAATTGTAAACCCACCTGTATAGGAAGAAATCTCGCATGTGCTGCTGCCGCTTGGGCAGTCATCATCGGTTGTGCACTCAACGTCTTCATCTTGACTGCAAGTTCTAACGGGTGTTCCCTTGACAAATGTTTCAAATGATTTGGAAAAGCCGGCGTCGCCCTCTGCTGGTCGGTCTTCTATACATTCCTGAAGAGTTACACAAGGTGTTCGAAAGAATGAACCGCCAGCTCTTTCACACTATGGCAAGAACAAGAGAAAGACATAATGAGAAGACCCATCTACACCCAGCCCTCTTCCACTAAGAAAACTCACCGCATCAGCAGAAATTCGCAGGTGCCAAGCGCCCTTTGAGTTACATTCCATTTGAGGATTGGTTTTGTCGTCATACTAGAGGGAAAGCAGAAAACAGTAGACTGAATAGTTAGTGCTTGTACACAATCTAACACAAGAAAAAAATATATTACTCACATTGTATCCAACGAAATCAGATGTGGTAGAATCATCTAAGCAACAGAAACCAGGCATTTTCCCAGGCCCATCCGCTTCTACAGCATTCACAATCTTTACAAGAGACCCAACAGATGTATCCTTGCCTAATAATACAGCCATACTATCATCACAATTTTGCATCAGTTTAGAATATGCCACTGGGTCAAGTTGTGTCTCGGTACAGCCAGTCTCGACGGGACCATAGTCATAAGTGTAGGCAGTCCAAACAAGATCAGAATCACATGAAAGTGGGCTTGTACTCTCCAAGAAGAAAAGGTTACTTCTATTGGGATCTTGGATCATCTCAACCGGTCCAGCACAACCATGATATAGCTCCTCAGATGAGCACAACCTCCCAGATGGGAATTGTGCACAATAATCCACAGCTTCTTGAAATGTTTTTGGTCCAGGGCATTGTAAACTATTACCGAGTCGGTAAGGACACGTATAATCAGGATCTATCAAAGAATCCACACGCTCCGTAAATATACTATAAGGATGTGTTGATTGATGGCTTGAGCAGCATTTAACTGCGTGTTTTTCTACGTCGGCTTGAGTTCCGTCATCCTTTACAAGTTCATCATCACCCACACACTTTTTATAGTATTTTCCAAAACTATACTTATGAAACCAAGATGTTGCGTCGAATCCTCCTGGTTCAAAGTAGGAACAGCGTGCCCAATTCTCGTCTCGTTTGATTGTCCATGGTCCTTCTGATGTATGTGATCTGTCGGAGAGCGGAACACTATCAGCAATAATATAACCATTATGGGTCCTAACGCCATGACTGTCAATAAAGAATCTATTGTTTCGAAGAAACTTGACATTATTCAGTACTTCTAAGCCACCATATTTGGTTGGTTCTAACCTGATAACACCACCCGAGGGCGATTCTAGACCCATCTCGGACGAATATCTATCACTCCAATTTCTCATTGGGTTTCTAGAGTAGAGGAGAGTAAGTGAGTGTACATGTATGTTTATGTGAAGATATCCTCAAAGCAGTCTATGAAAATACAGCACACATGTTTTACATAGGAGAATAGGAAACTTACCGATGAGGATACTCATTTGTCTAAGAAAAGCTGTAGTGGTGAGAGATGAAGATAGATATGCACGACAAAAAGGTATTGCACTTACATCTCGTGCATCATATAAACGATGAAAGTAGGTAGCAAAGGTGGCGCATGTTTCAGCAGATATTGAGTCGCAACTTGGTATTTTGTTTTCGTCAATAGCCCCTGATTGGGTGCTAGTTTTCCAATAGGATCCACCTCCATTGATATTGACGTATGTATCAAGTTCGTCAGTTATATCAACTGATTCTTCCCATTCTGTCTCCATGTTTTCAAGTGATGCTCTCGCGGTATCAACAAAATCACCATACACATCAATTGCACCTTGACAACCCTGTTCCCCTGTGTAACTAGTTGGGTAGGAACATGACGAAAGACAACAACGTTCACCAGGAGTTGGATCAGGCATCACTAATAAGTCCAAGTCTAGCTCAGAAACATAATCATCAGCTTCACCATTAACAAATGGACCTCGGACTTTGTTTAAACCGTCGACATGCTGAGCCGAAGCGCTGGCCAACAACTTGATAGGAGTGTCAACCGCAGCACAAACTTGATCAATGGTTAACTGAACTGAGTAGTCATTTCTTGCTGAGCAAGATGATCCCTTACAGGGGACATGGAATTCATCTAAAAGAAGTCGACATCCAAGGCCATCCCAAATTTCATCCCAACCATTGTTTAAATTATCATATGCTTCCGTAACCTTTTGATTGATTGTGGCCACTTTCTCAGGTACTATTCCATCAAAAACATTTACATCAACAGTAACATTGCCATCCTCTTGGATATATCTTTTGATGTCATAAGAGACGAAAGAGAATAAGTAAGAAGTTTGCCAAAAAAGAGCTAAGAATAATCTGACAAATTTTAACCTACCCGTTCAAGTACATGACACTAAGATCGGTAGATGAAATCCTACTCGAGCAATCATAGAGTCGTTGGCAATTACATTGAGCATCGTCAATATCACAAGGTGTTGGACAGCTTCCACTTTCTTGAAGTTGACGATGACGAATACTTTTCTCTTTAGTTGTGGACCTAGTTATCATGGATTTCTTGTACTTCTCTTGCTGTCTTGCGCTATAATGAGCACGTGTGATGACTTCACGAAACATTTTGTTCTCCCCGTTACGGATAGCTCTATAGCTACTTCCAAAATCATATGCTGTTGGAAACACTTCTTGATCTTGTTGAAGATTTATCATATCTCTCAAACGTCTTTCTGTACCATGCATTCTTTCTAATAAGCTATGTTCATCGTTGACTTGCACACCAGACTTTATCTGGATCATATTGACGGCTTCGATCAGCTGCTCCTGGGTAATGTCCGAGCCCAAACTTATTTTGGATAGGTCAAAGAGGGGAAGTTTGACTTTGGCTTCTGTAACCATTTCTTCTAAAAATGCCTTCACGTTAACCTGTTCATTGAAAGGAGCTGTATCTTGGTGGCCTGCCCCATCATTATTGTCGCCCTTTCTGAGCCCCCCACTAGATTTGATCTTGTTCATATCCTCGTTGCCATCCAACGGCTGTGTATCAATGAAAGGAACATGAGTATATAACAAAAAAGTGTACAAGTCAAACCAATAAAGAGAGAAACATACATCATCCCTTCTAACTGCACCGTTCACTGGAAGGGTTTGCCCCACAAGACCGATCAATAGAAACACGAACATAACTTGGCCGTTAAGAGTTCTCCTTCGGGAAGACTTTATCATGAACTGTCGAGCAATACTCTTTCTGGTGTTGGAATGAACTCTGCCTACCGCAATATTTACCATCATCATAATAGAAGTAAAGAACGCTGCTACCACAGCCAATGTATCAACATGTGTGAAACCATCATTCATATTCTTTCCAATGTCAACAGAGGTCGAATCCCCTGATTCAATTCTCTGGAATCCTCTAGAAGCAACGACAGACTTTCCCTTAATTCTACCACCATCAACACCCACCATATCCAAATCTTCTCCTAGCTTCCCCAAGTGATGAACAGTATCTCCCAATAAACTCAGATTGGGTTCTTCCTTCTCTTCTCCCCATCCAACCTTCTCTTCCCTATACCTCCTTGGTTCATTGTAAATCCCCTCCCAATCCATATCCAATTTCTCTCCCCCATCACCATACAATCCATCTATAATATACACGTCACCCAATCCTAACCATCCTTCACGTTCTGCTGGATGATCCCCATCATCATCCACTCCATCGCTATCACCATCCTTCTTAGAGACATAGTATATAAGATAGATGAAGATTATATCAATGACGATGCACATTAGTACGTATGCATACAATGAATATGTGTATATATCGATTGTATGTAGGCACAGTGAGTTGATGTACATATCATTGTTTATCGGTTGACAGGTTGACATATCAACGATATGTAGAATAGAAAAAAAAACTTACCTGTGCAACATCATCAGAGATACTTTGCAATTCATAATTTGTGTCGCCTGTACTATCTCCCCACGGAGGTGGAGAAATAGACGAAGCGTTATGTAACCTTTGGTATATTTGGATCTAATATTGGTGTGAACACAAAAGAAGGTATGATCGTTAGTAGTGGCGAGTACATAAAAATATAATTGTAATTCTGATTCGTCGCGTATATCATCTTTATGGTTTGCTGCAGCGCTGCTCTACCTGTTGTACACGTATACCGTATTTGTGGTCTCCATGTTTGGTGACTGGCACCTCCTCATATTACATGTTCATGTTGATTGGCTCTTGTGCTCCTCACTGAGGTTTAGTAAATTGCAAATGCCGAGTTCCCCGTGCGTAAGCAACTCACCCTCATGCCTCTCAACAATCTTCTGCTTTTCTTCCTCATACATATATTAGACAAGGAATTCACTTACCATGCTCGATTTATATGCAACAATGATAATTATGGGGTGACGTCTCTATTATCAATCACACTAGCCTAAATTCTAGCCTAACAGAGGATTATATGGGGAAAGGCAAGAGCAAGGGCTACTGGGCAAAGTTTTATAAATAACCTCGATTGAGCTAGAATGGAAATAATATGTCTCATCTCTCCAACATACACTACAGCCCCTCGAATGGCGTATCTAAAATGAACCCACAAGTAAGAGCAACCACAACGTGGCCACTCTATTTGTGATAGATCATCCTGTGCTTTAGTGTGAGCTCTTAAAAGTATCGATTTCCAGGCTATTTGTTTTGCATCTTGATCTTTGAGACATGCACCCACGAACTGCTCGTACTTGAGACTAGTATTATACGTACATCACAAGCAAAGCTATTGTCTAGTAGTGGGATGGAGAGTACGTCCTGATTCAGATTCATTCTCATATTTTAGTTCATATGTAATTTGTTATCATGAATGGAGAGAAGAGCTACCAACGAGTCGGTATCTAGAGACTTGAGTTTGGTCAGTATCATATTGCGTCTGAGAACTTCCTCCTCCGTTTGAACTGGTACTTTAATCTTCTTCTTTGATGCAACTCCAAGCTTTGAAAGTTTCTTATTGACAGCATGACCTCGTAGAAATGCGGATGCCTTCTTCTTCTTTTTAATGTTCAATACTTTCTCCAGAGATGTCAAGTCATCGTCTAGATAAAGTAGAATGTGCATCCGAAGACTTTCTGGTAGTAGACAGAGTGGCAATATTGATGGCAATTGAGGTTTGTCAAATGAATATGACCCGTACTCCATTCCCAGTTTGTGTAGGTATGTCTCAAAGGAAATACCTTCTGAACCTCTTCTCATTCGAACTGTACTCTCTGGAATCTTCATTTTGATTCTAGGCTGGTATGATATACTGCCACCCACTGTGGAGATTTGGTATAGCCAGTGCACAGCATCCTTCTTGGCTGGCTTTGGTATGCTCTTTTTTATCTTTTTCTTCGGCATACTACCAATTACAATTGACTTGGCCTCATTTGATACTCTTGACGCATCACTCAAGAGCGTACTATCAATGTCAACATTAATAGTACCCATTTTGAGATTAACATACCCAATCTT
>Ga0075439_15393_pt1 | contig 11898 bp, 10 predicted proteins | sample MintriSingleCell_FD_74264 | JGI IMG/M metagenome (GOLD analysis project Ga0075439, IMG submission 74264) | Marine eukaryotic communities from Monterey Bay, USA to study complex ecological interactions - Minidiscus trioculatus JGI Plate_4_G5... | ecosystem: Environmental > Aquatic > Marine >... | reverse complement strand
GTTGAGTACCGCAAGAAGCTCTCAAGGTATCCTATAACGGTATCCTTCCTTGATAACACCCCACTACCAGTCACGGTTTAAGACGTTAACACCAGGTCACGGTTTAAGACCTTTAATAACACCAGAGCGACGAATGATCTTGGCCTAGGGATTAGGTTATGCTTGCATTTCCGAAACTGGTCGTTCTTAATAATAAAACTGCCCGATCCGCAAGGTAACGCCGAAGCCGCTCAACGATGCTCTAGAAGTTTCCCACGGCGACGTGATGTGTCATACAAAAACAAGCTTGCTTGTGCCGTGTACTAAACTGAAAAACATCCGCAAGGTAACGCCGAGGCCTCTCAACGATGCTCTAGAAGTTTCCACCCAAGATGACAATTGCTATTACCCCCAGTATATCTCCTTCTCTTGAAGGCTTTATGCATGGTGTCATCGGACATAGACTGAATATAGCTCTCCCTTCACGAACATGAGAAGACAATTAAGTCGAATAACTCTTGTTGCTGGGAACTAACACTTCATTACTTTATTATCAGTTTATAGATTTTAATTATTTATTAAAGTTTAAGTGTGGAATGTTGTACACTTGATGTGTTCTTATACCGATTGTTTCCCGTCATATACTCTACTATGTTTATGTCTTTGATGGATGTGCTAAGTCTAGAGTGAATACTACTAACCAATTTATACCAATAATTCAATACAAATACCACTAGTATAAACCACACTAATACTAATTAATAACACACAGCCAGTATATTCTCCCATTCATTAGCGCAACTATCAGATTATGCCAGCTTTCTTTTTTGCTGTCCTTATCCTTCTCAACAATTGATTCTTCCTTTGAGTGATCTTGACATTGTCTGAATCCACAACAGCATACTGTGACATGGCATATATGAATTGAGTTAATACCAAGGTAGAGATTTGATTTGAGTTCATACCAAGATAGAGTAAACAATATATTAACACACATAATTTACTCACCTGGGGAGTGTTGCTGTCATCAATTGCTGGAAATATAAAGCCTCCCTCCCTCAACGCATCTAATAAGGGAAGTGATGGATCGTCCCTGTCGTAGTATTTATCAAGACATGACAATCTTGTGAGAACATGATAATAATTTGAAAACATCATTGCACACATAATATGCACAGAAACTTACAGCTTTGCTTGAACGGCTTTATCCATACGTGGATCACTCTTTCTCCCTGACTTGACAACCAAGCCCTTTGAAGCCTTGGCAACAGTTGGCTTGGTAGAAAGATACTTTCTGGGAGTACTACTCTCGTCTTCATTTGAAAACATTGAATGGTTTGAAAATGAAGCAGATGCAATACTATTGCTTTTCATTTGCTCAGGCATCATTTCAGACATCAATCCATGAGCACTGGTTGTTCCACTTCGGGTGATTGCAATGGCTGTTGCCGCCTTAGCACTCTCAACTTCTTTCTTCATACGTTCAGTCAACCATAATTCGAAATCTAAGTCAACACAACCCCCAATCTCCGCAGGAATTCTATCCCAAGGAAGACAGTACCGAAGTAGATTAGCCAAGACCTTCATCTTCGTACCACTATGAACAACTACTCGATCTTGCACATCTCTAGGCAATGAAGACATGAATACAGGGTGGATTATGCTAAAGAATCTGTTGGGATGCACAATGTGTGTGCTCCTCCATGGAATCGGCAAGGCATACTTCAAAGAGGAAGAAATGGATGTCCATAGAGAGTGATCAAATTGATCCAGCCTTGCTTCTTGTGGGTAAATTAGAACCACCATTCCCCGCTGAAGAATGTTGGTATCTTGCATAGCAACATGCATCATATACCAAAATACTCGATGCATGCTTTCTTCAGTATATCCAACGCTTGGCTCATGACTACTCCAATCAATGTAGCAAACAGTTCTCCCCGCTGTGTCAGTCTCTGGTAGTATTTGAACATATCCTCTAGATAATGCCAGCGAATCATCTTTCATGGCGCCCTGTAGTGTTATATCCATACAAAACTTATCAGGGCCAAACAACTTGTATCTATCATTCCAATAACGAACAAACTTTGTCAAGGCATTCTATGAAAGATATTGATTTGGTAGATAGGTAGAATGAATAATTATGTGCACTATAAGAAACAACGAAATGAAGAACAATAGTACAATATATAATTCATAACTCACTGATACATTAAACTTTTCAGAGAGTAGAAATTTAAGCATATTCTGATCATCTACTAACTCCGGCCTCTTTCGTTGTGCATGAAGTACTGCCATTGTCTCAGTTTGGGGCATATTAATCAACCCCTGTCTCATTTGCAACAGTGCATCGTTTATGTGAACGTTATTCAGTGAATCATATGTTGTAGTACCGAATACATCAGATGCTATTTCATCAGTCTGTGTGGTTATAGGAGGGGGAAAGAAGTATATTGATTAGACTAATGTATGAGAAAGAATATATTATTAGACATATCAACTTCAACATCATCAAATAATTTGGACATACCTCTTCTGATTTTAGTTGCGCAGCTGTTTCAGCGGAAGGTTGTCCAAACATGGCCAACATCGTATCTCCTCCTGAATTCATTGGTGATGTTGGATATCGTACAAGACATTTTACTTCAACCTTTGATGGCCTAGCTACTCGGTATCCTTCTACTTCACAGGATACTAGAGTGATCGAAGATAGAGTCATGTTGGTTGTAATGGAAGTCTGGTGAGGTTGTCCAGATAAGTAGAACGAGTTGAAGGAGATTTAAGTTTACATAAGCTCTTGATTACCTCTTCTTCCTCCTTTTCTTTTGATTGCGGTCAACAGCTTCTACTTCAGAATCAGAATCCTCAGAGTCGTCATGTTTTCTTTGTACTTGCAGAGCCTTTGACTCTTCCTCTAACACCTTCTCGTATTCTTCGGCATCAGCAAACATTGAAGTAGACTTCTTCCTCCTCTTACTTTGCTTGGTAGCATTCTTTGATTGCTGCTCTTCCGAGTCATCAGACTCATCATCTTCTTCCCCGAGCATTGCAAAATCAAAATCATCTCCACTACTGCCACTTCCATCTTCTGCTACTGCATCAATCATAGCATCTCCTTCATCTTCGTCACTACTGGCTGCGTCCATAAAGGCATCTTCGTTACCATCGTTGCCACTAGTCGCACTACCATCATCCCCTTCCATACTTCTAACATCCTTCTCGCCATCCTCGTCCTCATTCTCATCGTCATCATCACTATCAAAATCACTCCAACCATCCATATCTGGATCTTCATCATCTAAGTTACCCTTACCTCCAGCTGCATCGGACATCAACTTCTCTGCCAGTTGCGTTACAAATGCCTCCTCTTCTGAATCGGTATCCCCATCAAAATTATCAATCATCTCATCAGCTTCAGCTGCCTCTAGCGCTTCATCTTCAAGATCAGATGCATCTTTATCATCGTAGTTTCCAGCGGCACCACTTCCACGAACGATACCCTTTATTTCATCCCTCTTTGCACGTTCTACAAAGAACTGATGGAAGAAGGAATTCTCCTCTGAGATGTTTGTAGTAGATTGAAGGTAGCTTGGATCATTCATTGGGAGTGCCATACTTCCACTCAAGCCACTCTTCCTCTCGGCAATACTTTCACCTCGCTTTAATTGCTTAGATAGCTTGTCAAGTGACTTGGGATTTCGGAAGGCAAACTTGTCAAGGAATGGTGATAGTCCAAAGTCTTTCAGAGGATCACCTTTGTAATCAATAGCTCCACTACTTCCTGATGTAAATTTTGTTACCGAGGGATGAAAGTGATGTGCAAGAAGAGACAGCTCCCATAGATTATCTGGCAATGAAGACTTGGCTCCAGGAAAAGCCGCACGAGGCTCTCGTTTAGTTGGATCAAACAGTACCACCTCTGATGCACTAGCGTCTATATCATTTTGTAACTCCGGATGACTCTTTATAATTTCAGACAATAGAAATAACGAGCCACAGATAATAGATGATGATTGATGCAATACTGTATTCAAAAGTCTCTTGCAAAATGCAGCTATACGCTCTGTGCTTGTATCATACTTCATGGCCTTGTACAGTAGGTTGAAGAATAATGTCAACTGACGTCCAGCAAACATTCCAGGGTCCACAAGCTTTGAATATAGGGCACGGTAGAATCGATCTTTCCTCGCTGTTACATTTTCATCTTCTTTAATTTCATCCTCTCCTGATCCAACAGCCAACTGGAAGAGCAACATTAATCCTTGAGTTGCCGCTGCTGGAGGTGCCGTGTGAGAAATTCGATATAATGCATCAATATGTTGTTCCATTGCCGCGTCCTTCTTTGGAAGGTATGGATGAGCTCTATTAACACCTGTGAGTAGTGCACCGAGTAGACGACTCTTCATACCAGATGTTGATGATGAATCTTTTGCACTACTTGACTGTTGTTTCTTAGAACCCTTCTTCTTCTTTTGAGCTTCATCTTTCTTCACGGTCATTTCAAATAGATGAAAGTATGTATTAATAAGTGATGCAGGAAGAGATGTTGGTTGCTGGTTATGTTTCTTTGTTGTTGCTTCATCGTTACTTGGTGTATCTTCACTATCATCTTTCGATAGTTGCAGCTGATTTAGAAATACAACACAGTTATATAAAGCTCTTGGAGATAGATGCGGTCTATGTGCTAATTGTTGAACCTAATGAGAGATAACATGATAAGAGATATAGTTAGAGGAACTAATAGATAAGGAGGGGAGACTCTAACTTCATATACGAAGGATACAACAACTTACCTCTCTTGCAATAACATTAATCATAACAGGATGCTCCTCCAAAGTTAAACGTAGCTGATGTCCTGCCGCACTAGCAATCTTCCTACTAGGATCGCCAATCTTATTAACAATTAATGTTAATAATATCTCTTCCCCTTCTGGTATTTGCATAAGTAATGTAGACGCCGTGCTTAATGCACTCTTCTTGGATGGTTCATCTTCCCCTGCCAATGTCCTACCTAAATATTTCGATAGGTAGGATGAATACCGTGATTTAATCATTTCTTCATACCGCCATAGCAACAATACACGTGGACTTAATGTCTTATCACCTTCATATTGATATAATGGACGATTATCTAATGATATCAATTTACGATCTTTTGGTAATAACGTGTTGGTGAACAAGTCACTTAATGCCTCTGATGCCATTGTTCCAACCCGTGAATTGGGCACGGCACCCATCATATCTGAATTATTACCAATACCACACCCTGCCAAATCTAATAACATATCTAATGCATACAATTTATGTATACAATCCATACCAACAACGACTGACATGGCAGCGATACGATCTTTTAATGTACCGCGTTTCATTGTATTTTCTACCCACTTTTCATCCTTGGCATCTATATTACTACCACTACTACCTCCTCGTGCTAGTGATACCTCATGAGTATATATCTCATCAGCTAATTGACGATATTTTGATACAATGTCACGTGTATTCTTATTTTGTTGCTGTTGATTCTTACTACTCTTTACTGTATATATTGTATCATCTCTACCAGAAGTATTCCTACCACAATCATACCATGTTGGTGTCTCTTCTGTGAATTGTACTAGGAGTGTACTGTGTGGTTTATATGATAAGTTATTACTGGACGATGATGATGTTGTTGTTGCAACATTGTTATTTTTTTTAGATTGATATGATTGCTTTGTTGGGTATCCTTTGCCGCCGCCGCCGTCACTATTTCTATTACCACGACGCCGACGTTCTTTTACACTACTACTATTCATTACCATGGTACTACTCATCTTACTATTTGTTTAACATCATACAACTCACAATAACTATGATGGTAGATGAAAGTCTCTCATTAATTCTCAATTCTCAATCTAAATTTTTATTGGTGTCGGTATCTTTTTTACACTCTCATAGTTTTTCAAGTAGAGTTTGTATGATGTTCACTGTTCGTTCAACCATGATGGCAGTGGTGTTATGTCATCAGTATTGACGATAATATACAATTTATCATCAGTGTTAAGCGCTATTCTAGGTATGCAATAAATCTGCCCATAAAACGAAGTAGAAAGATACCCTGAGCAACTTTATCGATATCCTACTGGTGTGTTGTGTAGGTATGTATGTAGTTGGCCATCAATATTATCAGTAGTTCGGTATGTCCTCTACTATCAATTGCAAGTATCTAAGATGTGCTCAGGAGTATTTATCCCGTACAAAATCGTCTAATGATAACAATTGCTGTGTTAGGATACAACACTGCAAACCAATCGACAAAGAAGGAGAAACCTTAACTGCTCCAAAATATAATAACGATGATATCCAACATTTAGATAAGGTACAAAGACGAAAGGAAAAGAAACGAAGGAAGAAGGAACTTCGGAATAAAATGAAGGAGGAATTAGCAATGCAAATACAATCTATTAGAGTTACTACTACATCCTTTCCTCCGATAACAACTTGTACACTAGAACAATCAATTGTTCATGTGAAACCATTGATAGTATTAGATCTTAATGGTATACTATGTCATCGTATACGTGACAAGAATACATTAAATACGAAGAGTAGTAGTATGTACCGTCCTTCATTGGGTAGTATATCAAAGACGGAAGTGATACCTCGTTCTGATCTGCATGAATTTCTATCTTTACTACATGATAACTATTCACTGGCAGTTTGGACAAGTGCTACTCGCAAAACTGCAAAGATGTTAGTTCAGTTGTTGTTTCCTGAAGAAATTAGGGATAGATTAGTTTTTGTTTGGCATAGAAACTTTTGTAATTTGTTGGAGAAGTCGAGCAGTACATCTTCACCGGAGGTGCAACCAATAGAGAAATCTCATCGAGAAGAATGTACGCCACCGAGTAGAAAGAGAAAAAGAAGATGTAACAAATCCAGGATAGACAAGTTACTGTGTTCACCTGTAAATGATAATGGCGACGAAGAAGATGATACTACAGATGAACTAAATCAAAATACACCAGCAACAAAATGTGTCAAATGGAAAGCATCAGCAAACAAAGAAATATGCCATAGTGATGTAACAGCTATCAAGTCTCTCTCAAAGGTATGGTCTGCTTATCCACTGTGGGATGAAACGAACACAATATTACTGGATGATACTCGAGAAAAGTGTCCAACACAGCATAGCGCAAATGCATTACACCCACTATCCATACAGGGAACAATCACAGCATGTAACAATGAGGATTCGGTAATAGAGAAAGATGTCAAAAGCAAAGATTCATACTCTATCATTGATGACGATGAGACAAATCAGAAGAGTCAATTCGCTTTCTTTGAACTGCTTGCCAAACATTGGTCAAAGTCAACATCACCTCCTGTAGACATGTTGATGTGTTTCTTGAAAGAACATGCAAATAAGCATAATATGGGATGGGAAATGGGTTCTGCAAATGCTAAAGTTTAAAAGCATAAAAGAGTCTATTTGTTATTCATCTTTGTAGTATACTTGCAATACATTTGCAACCAATTAGAATGACTTCAAAGCATTCTCCTCTGCATACATACTGTGTGTAGCGAATTCTACCCCTGGTGCATCCCAACCCTTTGCTCTTAATGATTTGGCTAAATAGTTGATTCGTTTTGCATTAACTCCATAATCAAGATATCCTAAGCGAGAAGAACTTCTAACCTGTACTGCATTACTGTCTTTATTATCTCCCACGATAGCAAATTCTACATCATCAATGAATCCGTTTTTCAGGCTCTCAAATTGTACATACATGTATCCTGTTTTAGGATCGTTTGTTTTAACTTCAAATCCACCACCATCAATACCATTCTGCCCTGGTTCGTAAGCCATTACAACTTCATATAATTGTTTGAATGCATCTTCTGTTGATGATATCTCTTTTGGAAATTTAAAGGGAGGTATGTTGCTGTCTGGTGAGTCTTCAATACTATCAGTACTACAGAAGCAGTTTGGTGCTAAGAAAATTGGTTGTTTGATTGTGTTCGTTTCATTATATCAGTAGCGATATATTGCACGATATGTTAAGTTCCGTACAGTTCAATTGGAGTGAGTTAGGTAAGATTTTAATGATATCACACATTCAATTGGAAAAGCCTTACCTGCACCGCATGGTTTGAGTCCTAAATACTCTTCACTTGTCATATCCATTCTTGTTGCAACGCCTAGACCTTTGGGCTGTGTATTATAGTATGATGATTGGCGATGAGTATAAGATAGATATATGTTTACAAGATATGCACAAATACTTATCAAGAAAGCTTACTTTGCTACCTCGTTGCCTGGGTCTATCAGAATACTTATCAGATATCTTATTATCAAATGCAAGTGCATTATTTGGAGAGGCAAGGACGATACCAGCCACAGTTGCTGCTCCATTGATGAGTGCCTGTCGTCGAGATATGATATCGTCGTCATTTTTCTTTTCATTCAAATTCAAAGATGTTACAACTCTTCTATTGTTAGATAGAGGACTGCATGTAAATGCAACTGTTGAACAGGATATACCTGCTAGAGTGATGATAGTATTGAGTAGGAGCTTCATTGCTGATAATAGCAATAGCGTGCCGCTACGATAAGATGATATCGAGTCGAATGAGTATGATGTTAGTGAGTCAGGGGGTAAAAGCTCCCTGAATATGAGTTTGAGTAGACCTCTAGTGTTACCAGAATACCTCGTACCCTTAAAAAACAACAGTGAATAATTGGCATACTGCCGCGGCAAACACCAGCAGAGAATCACACGCCATCGATATACTGCTGCAATACCTACTAATAATAATAACAAAAAACTACGGCATATTATAGGTACTATCAATAAAGCAGCGGCATACTACACCACAACCTACAATCTCAAAGGCCAACGATATCTTTTGCATTACCTCAAGTTACTAAATAACAATATGAGTACACTAGGACCCCCACCATCGGTAGGAAACGGTACAACCCCGATACAAAGACGGAAGGCTGATCCTAGTAATACCGAGATTTTATCGTCAATAGCAAATGATGAATCTAGTAGTAGTGATGATTCTAAGACGAGAAGAAATTTACATTTCCAAATAGGCCCCTTAGTCATTAGTGGTGCAGCTATTGATAGGGTTCGGGCACGGTTTGTTTCATTGTAAGTGGAAGTTGTTTATTATTGATTTCGGTGCCATTTTTGTCTCTAACATATCTATCCTACTTTGTTAATACCAACAATTCACATTGCAATAAAAACAATATTAATAATAATTAGTACCTCGAGGTTGACAATGGAAACTCTCCGTCCACTACCATTATTTATTGGAGCAACCGGTTCATCATTATGTCCATCAGCTGATTCCTTTAGTCCACCATTTTCACTAACACGTGGTCAAACTGATAAGTCGTCATTGGAGAAGTTTATTTCTCGATTATCACGCAATTTAAACTTCTTTGCAACGAACTATGCTTTTGTGGCATTATGTACTGTATTGGTAGTGGCATTGATGCATCCTGGTATGTTACTTTATGTAGCAATTACATGGATGCTTTGGTGGCTGCACACAGTAGTAATAAAACAAGATTTACGATTAGTTGTTATGGATAAAGATCTAAATGATGTGTTTACGCCAAAACGAAGGTCGTGGATATTAACTGCATTTACTTGTTGGGTGGCAGTTGCACATTGCTTGCGGCCGAGTATGAAGGGAATGGCTATTAGTTGTACATTGATTCTATTTCATGCATTGATGAGAGATCCAGCTAAATTGGCTGGCGATATAGTGAAAACAAGATCACTAAATGGATCAGACAGTGATAGTAGTGAGGTATTGATTGAAAAAGCAGATGCTGCGGTTTGATGAGGTTGCTTTTGAGAGCACTCAATTATTATATGTGATACAAAAATGTGCATTACAATAAGCTAAGTTTAGTATGAGTTGAGAGAACAAAGAGAACAGTTACTCAATCATTCTTTTCCATTCACCAGTGGCCTCAGTTTCTCTCAATCTATACCCAATAACTAATTGCCACAATGCTAATTGTTGAAGTGCACTGCCTGGTAATTCCATTTCTTTATCTTTGTCCATTGCCTTCTTACTCCCTCCTCCCCCTTCACCGCCCTCTAATACAAACTCAATAAGCATCTTCATACTCTCTACAACCTCCGGTGATATACCTTCAGTAAGTGATTTGACATCCCCCTGTAAACTGGCAATATAACTTGCAATACTACCACTAGAGCCAACATCAGGAGCTCCTGGAAGTCCATTTAAATTGTTGTCACCTTCTGATATACCCATTTCTTTTGGATCGATACCCTTCTCTTGTGCTAATTCTCTCTTTAGTGCTAAAGCTTGCTTCTTCAAATCATCAACATATTCTTGCGCGTCGACTTCTATTACTTTTCCATCTTCTAATTCCACTTCAATAGTTCCAGATATTGCTGGCTCACCGAAGAAGTCACCTATTTTATCATCGTCGTCATCATCTGTTGATGCAGGCAAACTAAAGCCATTCATTATCGGTTTATTCTCCTCATTACCACTCATACTAGTAACAACTCCAAAGCCTCTCTCAAATTCTTCCCAACTAATCCTACCATCATTATTCGAATCAAAGAATTCTAAAAAGGTTGTCACCTCAAACGAAGGCGGTGTCTCATTATACACTTCTGTAAGTAATGCTTCAATCTCTTCAATTTCCAAGTAACCACTACCATCAGTATCAATCCGTTGAAATGCCGCCTTGTATTCGTCTAAGGTTGCACCCTCGCCACGGATATTCATTAATGATTTCAATGCTAAGACATACTCGGCATTCCTAAACATATATCCCGTCATTTGGAGTTGGAAACATAAATTTCCAAGTTTCTCGCTAGATGCTGATACAATCGTTTCTACGCCCATGGCAGGATTACTCAAACTACCCAAGAGTGAACCGACAGCACCAGTCATAGCGGCGACAACTTCTGGATTAGCCTCTCTGACAAACCTTCCAATCGCTTCATTCGGTCTTTCTCTACTTATTGTTCTAAATAGTGCAGTGGAGGGGTTGGTACTCTTACCACTCTCAATATCGGATACACGAGATCGTAATGTTGATAATGCACCTCCCCAATCTAATGGTGTGGTATTTAATTCACGTGTAGTTCCTCGTGTTAATGATTGCATGGTTGTATCTGTATTAACATTAAGATCTCCTTCTTGAAATTCAGAGGGAGCAGTTTGTGCATATGGATCATCTTCTGTGATATCTACATCATCATCCTCTTCTACTTCACCATATATTAGAGTAGAGTCAGATATAGTTAAATCATTATCTTCATCATCTGTTTTGCTAAATATAATATCATCTGATGGCATACTACTTTTCTCATCATTTGAGGAGGTATCCTTATCATCGTCATCTGACTTGGAAGCTAGCAGTAAACAGCTCCGTCTTCTTTCTCCATATTCATGTATAGTATTTCTATCAAGTATGTGAGATATACTTCTGGTACTACTATCATAACAACTTATTATTGATGTCTGTGTTGATGATTGATATGTAAGATGTGTTGGTATCCTAAATGGCGCTGAAAATGGACTTGCCAATGGCAGAGTGAAGAATAACAAGGGTCCTATCATATTATGAGGTCAATAAGGATGATAGTATGTTCCTCTGCCGTTATACTTTATTACTATCGAGCTCCTTAGGTATGAGTGGAGGTTGATTACTTTAATAACGTGCACTGTAACCAGTGCAGTGCATGCGAGGTTTTAGTGCATGAAATCTGCACTAGTGAAGCCCCAAAATGCACGCATGAGCGATAGCGAATGCGGGCAATTGGGTCTGAACGCATGCAGATTTCATGTACTCAAAGTCTCAAATGCAATGCACATGTTACAGTGAGCGTTATTATGTATGACAATGAGAGCACATATTCGAGCACATCA
>Ga0075439_14050_pt1 | contig 11915 bp, 7 predicted proteins | sample MintriSingleCell_FD_74264 | JGI IMG/M metagenome (GOLD analysis project Ga0075439, IMG submission 74264) | Marine eukaryotic communities from Monterey Bay, USA to study complex ecological interactions - Minidiscus trioculatus JGI Plate_4_G5... | ecosystem: Environmental > Aquatic > Marine >... | reverse complement strand
GAGTGTGAAAACAACTCTTTCGAAACTCAATGGTTGTACTACCTAATGATTTGAGTTTGTCATGAAGAGTAATCCAAAATACAGTTCTATCTTCTCTATCTATATCATCTTCGACATTTAAAATGAATGCTAACTCATTAAATACATCATTTGCCTCCTGGGGTGCAATCTCGTCTATTAATTCCACTACCTTATCTTTGAGCTGTTCACCTGTTGTAAATAATGTACTAACTGCAGCTGCTTTGTTATCCCCTGCTGCTGTGATGTTAATCTTTAACTGTTGAAGAAGCAACTCGGCCTGTTCGATACGTTCTAATAAAGTCATCTCTTCTTCTTCCTCGACGTCAATAGGGTTAGGGTATATGTCGTCCTCATCCTCCTCACTCGAGGACATAATATTTTCAATACTACTTCTTAACTTAGTACACCGCGTCAAAAGTATATATGATGTGTTGCAATAGTATGTGTATATAATATGTTGCAACAATTATAACCGTAGAAATTTGTTTCTGTTTTGCAGTGTATGATTGTAAATTGTATAACTATATACTATTTTGTGGATTGTGATGATAAGGTCTCAATCTCCCTTTTTTCATTCAATTTCAATTACTTTCTAATAGAGGATACCGTAAATAGTATCTTGTGATTCTCCTCTTCTTTATTTCCCTACCTTATCAACGTGAACAATACTAAACTACTACTATTAGAAAGATCATTGTTAAAACCTGATTAATCTGGTATGTTTGACAGTACGATGCGATGCATATTCCATCAGATAGAGAGGTTATGTTGGAAATAAAAAGCAGGGGAAATGACAATTGGCGATACAACGACTGGTAAGTGTTGATGAGGAACTCAACTCCTCAATTACCGTCTACTAGCGCCAATACATACTCGAGACAACTCAATAATATGTCTAGAGATTCATTCAATGCAGCGATATCATCTATGCTAACGATGAATGTATTGCAATCAGTAGTCAGTAAAGCAAAGAGAAGAAAAAGATATCAAAGAATACAAAGAACATATGGAAGCTTCTTTATTTCAATAATAGTTATACTGCAATGCAGTAGAACAATAGCTTTTATATCACCTAGAATAATATCTGTAAGACGGCAACATACTTGTATAAGGTTTGCTCAGTTAAAAGATGAAGATACGATAATAATACGGCAAAAGTTAGAGCATGAGATAGAAAATGACGATGACAGCTCGTCAATAGAACGTGAGATATCGCCACTGCTGTCCTCTATTGCTACAAGCGATGATAATATCGATATAGACGACGACGAGCATATTAATATAGAAGAGAGCGGTATTGAGACCGCAAAGCACGATGACGATACAGCTCATAATGATGAAATTATAATAGAAAACGAGCAACACAACAAAGTATCCCCTCAAACTTCCACCAACAACCAACAAGATGACGATGAAGAATCATTCAATCAATATAATGTAATAAACAACCTAGAAAGTGCCTCCAAACGACTACTAAACGAATTAGAAATCACATCATCAACGTACACTACCAAATCACAAACCTCCTACTCGTCACTAGCAAAATTATCAAAAGCACATCATTCAATGCTATCCAAATCAAGTAACATGCGTCGTCAACGTTTCGTTACAGGTAAATATCCCCTCTACATTTCTGTCCTACAAAATCCAACCAACAAATGGCTCGGATTAGCATCCTCTCAAATATACTTAAATGGTACATCAATCGATAAATCATTAGCATCGACTAATATATACAATTGGTTAAACAACAAGGAACGTATAAATTTAGTAGATGAATATGAATTATTAAATATTGAGTTGTTGGCAGAGATATATGTGAAGAAACCTGGATATGTCAATATATTACCTAGAGGTGGTGCTGGACGGTCATTGATAAGTACTCAAGAGGGTAATAATGATGGAGATAAACCTTTTTTTTGGAAGAGTTGGAAAACACGAAGAAGAGAAGATGATCTTATCAAGAGTAAGTTGGATGAGTTGGACAATCAAGATGATGTAGATGAAAACAACAAGGAACGACTATGGGTAACTGGCTTTTCATTAACAAAGTCAAGGGGAGAGATGCATACCGTTGATGTTGAGAGTGGTAAAGTGTCATACGTTAATGATAGGACACGAAAGGCTATATTGTGGCCTAATGAGGTAACGTCTATACCCAAGCAGGTATATCCAAATCAAAAGAAGACCAATCCAAATCACACAAATGCAATGAAAGATATAAAAACAGAATATGAAGATGCACTACTTGTAACAGATGGGTTCCTCGTACCAGGAAAGGATAACGGTGGATTATATGTCGTGAAAAATCCAGGGAATAGTATATCTGAAGAACAGATATGTCTAACGGGTGAGGTACAATCTCAGAATTGGTTCTATCATCGTGCAATATGGATGGATATTACGGGAGATGGACGGCAGTCTATATTAGCGGCAAGGGCCAAGTTTCCTTTAATGAAGAATAGCAATAGTGGATCAAGTGCACAACACCGACAAGATGAAAAGGGTACTTCCCGTAGTATGGGAAAGGGACAAGGTCAACTAGTATGGTTAGAACGTCCCCAACCACACTCCTTCTGTGCCAATACCGGTACTCCGTTAGATGCCGATGGGACAATATTCGATCCATTCAGTGTCAAGAATACACCATGGAAGTTACGCATATTAGATGAAGGTCCCGACGTTATGTTCAGTGTGGCCGATTTAGACCCCTCAGATGATACGATTGAAATTATTGCAAGTCAATTCTTTAGTAAGAAGTTATCATTACATTCCTTAAAGATTGGAAGTGATCCACGGATTGTATTCCGACGAACGATTGATGATCGGTGTGGTGCTGCTTTTAGTTCGTTACTTGCTGATTTGGATGGACTTGCCACTACATCATCATCTTCAGGTCAGCAGAATCTTAATCAACCAAGAGTAGTTGATAGTGGTAGTACAGTCGTTTCATTACAGAAGGGTGATGCATTCTCTCACTTGTTAGTAACAAGTCATGAATGTAGTTATGTCGACGAAACTGATAATACAAATACCAAGAACACGATGGAGAATCAGTCATCATCATCGGCAGCACCAAGTTATGGTAGCTCAACTACCACAAACGGCCAGTCCAAGATTGATGGCGGATCTCTATTTGGATATAGAATACCATCCGGTAAAGATGCTTGGAAGACAAAGCCATGGCAACGCTCTATAATAGCCACGGGATTTAAGGTCGATAGTCAATTAAACAATATGATTAACCCGGGCGCACCCGGCTTCTGTTACACCTTCTTCCCAACACGAGATGGTGGTACAAAGAATAATAATAAGAAATGGTCACGTCCATTGATCGGCATATCGGGTGATTGTGCCGAATCTGCCTATATACTACGTCCCATTCAAGAAAGTGGACGAAGATCCTACATTCGAGATGGCGGGAGTATAGATAAGAGTACCAACTATGCATTAATGTGTGAAATTAAATGCAAAAGTACCGTGGGTAGTTTGGCTATTGGGTATGATGATTTATATTCCGAGGAGGCTGAACAACAGAGTGGATATGCCAAGATATATATCCCATGTTATGAACAGGATAAGATACTTGTTTTCTCGATGGGGAGTGGAGAGGAGGAGTATATAGACGAGGATGATGGTTGGTAATAGATATAATTAATAAGATTATAGAACACGCTAGCTACACAAATAGCAACAAATAGACTTCAAATATTAGATGTCCTTAGCATTAATCTCATTTGCAATACCTTTAGCATTAACATTAGCATTAATCTCTCAACTGCATTGCAATACAAATCTCCACTCGACAACCTCTATCGAACGAAGGACATGATGTAAGCTGCTAGCTGTATACATCTCTGATTGTTGTATTATCTAATCCCCGAATTCCAATTTAAGCCAAGGAAAACAACACCGCTCTCTTTAATAATCACTAAACATATCCTTCTCCTCAGCTTGTTTATTCTTCTCTTCTTCATCAGCCTCTGTCCATGTCCCTGCCTTTTTCATCTTCTTCTCACGGAATGCACGTACCATTTCTTCTGTTTCTGCCTTCTCTTGAGCAGTCTATATATATTTATATCATCAATATAAACAAAGTTAGGGAATCCGATTGTGAGCAAAATAAAGTTGTGCATAAGATGTGAGCAAAATAATATCTCGTATTATGCCAAATAGATACATATTGTATAAACACAAAAAAAAACACAATAATTAACTTACCAATCCCAATGAATTTAAAAAAGTCTCCTTACCCTCATCACTTAAATCTTGTTCAGCATATGTCTCAGCCACTAAGTCGGCATACCCGCCTTCACCACTTTCAACTAACGCACCAACAATCATTGTACTAATGACAGAACCCAACATGACAATTCCACCACCGGCGAAGACCTTACCAAATTCATCATCGGGAATGTTATCTATATCGGCTGAGATTGTTGATATGTAATTTGATGTTGAGTGGAGTGTGTGGGGATCTAATGGGATGTGTAGGTTTAATTTAGTTGTTTGTCTATTATTAGCGGGGCTTTGTATTCTCGATGGAGTTGTGAGCGCCTCGACATTATTACTATTGCGTGATAGACATGCTGCTGCTGTACATATTGTTGCTATTGATCTCTTCATCCTGCTTTTTATTGATTGCAAAGATATGATCAGGCCATCAATCAAAGAAGAATGAGTCAATAACTAAAATGACAACTCGAAAATAAAGATTTCTCCTTCATTCCACGTTGCATTCTCTAAAGGAGTTTCTTTGAATGAAAACTCTCAAATCGCAAATTGCTAAGCCCTCCTCTATCTATCTCCCCTTTCTAGCATTGTCAAGATGGTAGTACGCTGGTGTTTCATATCATAAATTGCAAATGGGGAAGAGGTGGTAGTATATGTACTGAATAACAGGGCGCAAAAAGATACCCCCCCATCATATCGACCTAACTCGACCTCTATCGACATCATCTTTTCAGAAGCATCAATACTATTATCAGATACACAATATAAGCTCATGTTGCAGCCCCCCGTAGTATTATCAAACGATTGTATAACAAGTGAACGATTACCTAGAACAATAAACAACCCAGCTACGCCATAAGACGTGTGAGATAGAGGGCTTAGACCTACTTAGACGACGCGCGTTTATCTTATTCTTATGATGTGTCTCAATATTAATGGTTGAGAAATAATCAACCATTGCCTCATCTAATCAAACAAACACTAACAAAAACAATCTCAAACTAGCAATAATTGACTGGACTCTAAAACCTTACTATTACTAAACATTAGTATATTAGTCAGTATCGAATCATCTATAAACGCCAAACATGAAAATCTTTTCATTTTCAGCAATATTATCGATGGTTATTGCAGGGGCGGCATCAAAAGTCGTTGTCGGATGTGAAGACTGCAATTCACAATGCCTTGGGAATCTCAAGTGGGGTGGAGAGTACAGTGGCTGCGATACAGAGTTCTCTGTTAATGAAGATCTAACGCAAACGATATCATATTCAAATATACCCTTGAATTTGGTACCTCTCGCAGGTGACAACAATCTCCTCCCGAGAATGTATAATATGCCCATGAAGGGGTTCGTACTGCTGTGCCAGGCGGATTCGAATGATGAGAAGATGACTTGCTTGAGCTCAGGGGCTGTAAATCCTACGGAACACGCCATCTTTACAGCAACATCTTGGGATGAGGATTGCCAGGTCCAGGACTTTTCTGTAAGTGCGCAGGTATTGGACCTGAATAAAGCAAGCAACCAGCTGACCATTGGCAGCGTCAATGAGGAATACAGTTTGACCTCCTTAGATAAAGACATCCCTTGCGGACCAACAACTAAAGATAATCCCTTTTGGTTAGGAACAGTACAGCCAAATGGTGATAAAACTACGGTCACCTGCATTGCCGGGTGTGATGGTTCTTCTCCGAGTCATGACATATCATCTGCAAACTACTAAGATGTTGAGTTAATAGTGTGACTAGTCAATGTCATCTGCAAAAGAGAAATGGTATGTTTGGGAGGGGGTGTATAGTATCTAGAATAAGCAAGTAATCCCAACAAATAATCTGTGCCAAACACCAAACCAAACACCGAGGTACAACTATAAGATAAAGTATATATTCTATCTTAATTCAATATGCTTATATAAAAGAAGAGAGTAGCTAATACTAACACTATCACATCTTATGCACTTTTTCATCATTCCACATTCCACGTTGCGCCTATTTCTTCCACTAGTTGATAAACTGAAAACTTTGATATCTTGCCCATCAATAGCAGCTACGCTATTCAACTCAAGATGGTAGTATGCCGGTGTTTCATATAAATCACAGTCAATGAAAAGGATAACAACTTGTACTATCAGCGGCGTACAATTATCCCATCGTTAGAAGATCAAAGAACGAAGATATACAGGATACCTATTGATCATACTTATTGCAAAGCATCAGAGTTCAACAGTGAAGCCATACAATAATTACAACTACATACAGTATTAGTATTATCAGAAGATTGTATAGTATCATCAGACAATAGTATTGCAAGGAAAAACAATATAAAACAAGCTTGGGTATCCATATCTAACATATATTGCATCGATCAATATCATATACAAAGTATTTCAAGATATATACGACATACATACTACCAATGACGACATTAGCAGGGCCAACAATTCAATGGAAAGGACAATCTTTCAGTGGTATAGAAGAATGTAACAGTGTACTTCATCGTATCCAATCGGGAGTTTTACCAATGTCTAAAGAAGATATACAAAAGCTTGCGGAATACAAAGCAAACGGAGATGAAACAATATCAAAGTTATCAGATGACGAAGTGTTATCAGAATTTGAAATTACAGATCAAAAGATATTAGAAGGTATATGTACAACACATGGTAGAACGATGCAATTGCAATGGAAGGATATATCAATGAAAACAAAGTGTGTCAATACAACAGATGGAACACTACTTGAATATCCAAAAGTCTTTCGAATTACAGGCTCACCTGACTTTGATACAGATTTCTTAGCCCGGTTACATATCCTAAAAAGAAAGAAGGACAATGCACCAGGTGAAGAGTTTGTAAAAGTACTACAAGGATGTGTAACTTGGTTCATGGTAGTAGAAGATACAGTTGCAAAAGTCGAGGTACCAAAGGGATATCAAATCTTTTACCATAGATTTGTTGAACATGGTGCTTTATTAGATACAGTTGCCGAGTTTGTAACATGTACACAAATCATTGGACCGTCAGAGTGGGAGCTGGAAGCAACAGGGAGGGAGAATCCATTGTTGGAAGATACTAAGAGAAGTCGCTTAGCAGCTACGAAGAAGGAGTGAAATGTACGATACCAAACTAAAATGTATGATACCATACGATATGATATGTTTAGATTGAATAGATAGACAGATAGACATACCTGTACAATATAATAATGTAAGATAAAGTAAAAGAGAGGAGATGCTTGACACATCTTATGTACAATTTTTTGGGAGCAGGATGATACCCTCTAGTGTTTATACCACAACAACAGTGAATTGATATATTTAATCAGTAATAGACAAGGATTACATGAGGTGCTTGGTAATCTTCTTTTGGCTCGTTAGGAAGAAGGATGGAAGGAGTGTGAAGGTAAGTTGTATGGTACGTAGACTAAATAAAGTTCTTCTTGGGGGGTGGTATCCTAGAGGATACCAATGATGGTAAAAAAATGACGCAACACTTCTTTTCTGCTTCTATTGCTATTGATATCGATATCAGCTCCTAGCAATTGGAATTGACGGACATCAGTATGAGAAGTGTATTAGTAACAGGTGGAAACCAAGGTACGAATTTGTTTGATTATATAAAAGTGTTTCTGAATTTTTTGTTGCAATGCGTTTTTGCAAATCGGATCACAACATATCAGGGGATTTTTGATATGAACCCCTGCATCATATGCTCAAACTTTCAAACATACCTCATTGTACACATCATACAGGAATTGGATATGCTCTCTGTAAACAACTTGCCACAAAAGATAATTGTCATGTATTCCTAACAGCTCGGAATCCCGACCGTGGTCAAAAGGCGGTCGATACCATTCGTAAACTTGGCGGATCTGTAGAGTTTATACCTCTCGATACCTGTGATGCAGATTCAATTAAGAATGCAGCTAAAACTACCAAGGATATATTATCAGAGAAGAAGTTGTATGGTATTGTTAACAATGCGGGGATTGGTATTAATACTGGTACATCCAATGAATTAATGTTGAAGACCAATCTTTATGGACCAAAGTTGGTTTCCGAGAACTTTCTCGAGCTGTTAGATCCAGAAAACGGCAGGATTGTTAACCTTGGTAGTGGCGGAGGACCAAGTTATGTTAGTGGAGTTCGTTCTAAAGAAGATTTAAAGATACTATGTTCACCTGATAGTGAAGAGTGTACTTGGGAATGGATTGAAAACTACGCACAGAAGAACATTGAAAATGGATACGGATTTACAAAGGCTATGCTGGCATGTTATACTGGTTTATTTGCAAGAGAACATCCAAACATCAAAACTAGCTGCGTCACCCCAGGATATATCCTTACACAAATGACTGATGGATATGGTGCTACTAAGAGTCCTGAAGAGGGTCTTGTTTCTATCAGAAAAGCTTTGTTTGATGATCTGCCTGGAAATGGATGGTATTATGGATCTGATGGTGAAAGATCTCCTTACCATTTCATGCGTTCTCCCGGAGAACCAGTTTATGATGGTGTGAATCCCTATCTTTAATCTCGGATTGAATTGAGTTAAGTCTAAATATACTGTTTAGATACGATGGGAAAGTAAGTATCAATACATGTATTGGTCTTTCTTGTATCTAGGTTATGTCTTCGGCAAGACAACTTCCAATACCTGATTCAGATCATCACCAGAGATACCAAAGGCAGCTCTAAACACATCATATAATAGAAATTGACCAGCGATGATACATCCAGCCCATACCGATCGACTACCCAATCCTCGAAAGAGTGACCCGACTCCATCCTCTTCTACCATTATTTGTGCACCTTCTACTATCCCCAATGATCGTGATCCACCGCTCTGTTTGGCTACATATGTCAATATTGAATCGGCAGGTTGACTCACTACACTTGATAATGCACCTGATATACCTCCCGCTACTAGACTAACACCCAAAGCTGTATATGTAGCATCACGTAATCCCGGCCATGTTGCAAATATAGCCTCAGATGCTCTTTCAAATGCCAAGAATTTCACTGAACCAAATATAACCTGTCGTGTCATTAACGATGGTAATCCAGCATATACATTCTTCCATCCCAATTCTATATTTTCGGTTGCAATTACCTTCATTGTACCCACTAATCCCAATTCACGATATGTTTCTGGTTGTGCCACGGCACGTATTCGACATGCCTCTATGGGTGTTAATCCCAAACTTGCTATAACACTAGCCAATGCACCCGCTACCAAGGCTACATCATTGGCATGTGCTACTGCATATGCAGAACTTAGTAACGTTTCACTAATGTATCGTTTGAAGAATGCATAGCTTGGATAAACAGATATACCATACCATAAATATCCCACAATGGTAGCTTGTGTACCCAACAACAAGGCATTTAAACCTTCCTCCTTGGCTATTTTGGAGGCACCATCGAATATACCATCATATTGATCTGGATTTGTTTGTAATCGTGTCTTGACAACGTCTAATGGTATAACTAACGTGTGTGTTAATGCACATCCCGATCCACCACTAATGCCTAGTAATGCATATACATCTAATGATAATGATCGTTCTCTACTTAGTGATTGGGAACTTAATGGACCAAATGTTGTTGATATTGCCTGTTTATCTTTCTGTTTATCATCATTGATGTTAATTTCAAATAAGTTAATAGATGGTGTGATGATAAATGATTTTGTCGACTCGTTATATTGTACTTGATACTTGTTGGGTAATAATAATGTAAAATCTTCTTGATAGTTTGTTGGAAAGTTGTTTGATTTGGTACCCTTGTTAGTACTCAATGCTGTTACTACAGTTGGGTCTAATTTGCGTAGCTCGTCAATAGGTTGATAGACAGTTGGTAACATTGCAAATAATAGTGCAATATCACGTATCGCACCCTGCTGATTACCATACTTGTCAATTAAACTTGTAAACAGTGTAGCATATTCTTCCTTCACTTTGGTATAACTTTTTATATTACCTTCATTTATTCCACTAACATAACTATATAATCCTTTCTGTATAGAAGATGCATAACTACCAAATGAAGTATACTGTCGTTTCTTCGCTTCATAACTTGGTAATAGTGTATATGTCTGTGATTGATCAGTCCACCAATTTGATGCACCGACATCATAATGGAGTAGGAAGCGTGCTAGGTAGGTAGCAAATGATGGAGGGACAATACGTGCCGATAAAGGTATTGATTGTGTTGGTTGGATTGTATTATCATTCCATGTAGCTTTTCCGAGTGTTAGTTGTTCGAGAGTATCATTATCTTGGGCAGCTGATGCTATTTGTGTTTGTGAAAAGAGGAGAAGTGATGCTATCGTTGATGTAGTTAGAATTGCAGATCGTCTTGATATTGAGACATCAGCTGTTTTAGTTGGCAGATCATCTTTATCTTCTATCGGAGCTGGTATTATATCAACAGCCGATCTTTCTATATCATCCTCATCTTGAACATAGAGTCTAAAGGACATCAAATCATTGCAATTTTTTGAGGGAGACAATGAAGTACTGTGCTTCAACGCCGCTGACCTCCGACCGGGCGAAATAAACGAATGAACTGCACTGCTAAAGAGGCATATTGGTAGGGCGTAAGCGGCAAGGGTAGTGGAGCATTTCATGGTAGCATACAACAATTAATGATGCCGATAGTTGAGCTGAGGAGAGCAAAACTGACACTTGGAGTAAGCGATAAAAAGATACCATATCTTTTTGACAAAAAGCATTAAATAGGAGAGAACTTTGCGTAACTAATTCATTGGTGGTGTGTTTGTAAACATCACCAAGAAATGAACACAAGATGTGTTCTCTTTTGTCATTGCTCTACACTTCATTCTATTCAGTTGCTACTAACCATTCATTTCATTTACGAGTCACTTTAATCAATTATTAAACAGATAACAAAAGTTCAAGATCAAGACATGTAGAGCGTGTGTGTCAGTCAAGCTTAGAAGTTTGTCTCTCTTCTCTTTGAGACTACCACTTGTATGGATGATGGTATGAGTTGGGCCCGACTCGGCCGCTGGGGGCTGGCAACAAATAGATGGGCTCCATCATCCATTCGGAAAGGAAATGTATACCCTACCATGACAACTGTGGACCACGTTAAGCCAAAAGGCAGCAAAGGTGGCACGATAGTCAATGGCAGCCGTGGATTCCATGTACGACTGACTGTATCCTATACAACACACATCGAGGGTGGACGATTAGTTGAAGTTTCAAGTTTCAAGCTTTAGTATATTAATAATTCTATATCAATATATAAAACGATGGCTCTGAGACACTAAGAGTATGGCTTTGAGCTGCTCCTCCTTGTGAGTTGAGCGCTGCCACCGTACTCTGAGTCGGCAAAGAGTATTAAAAGAGGCTAGTCGAGTGAAAGCCATAACCCATAATCTGGGGGCGAGTATGGACATTGATGAAGTGGTAGAGTGATGTCAAGGGAGCATTATGCAGACCGAAGATCACATTCCCTGCCCCGGCGAGAAGTTGGGAGACTTGAGAACTCTCTCCTGTTGCATCTAGCGACGGAACTCACTGTGAAGGGATACATCACCTCACAGAACTTCTCATGCCTGACCCGTTTGATGAATATGATTGAAAACACTTGGTGACTATCTTCATTGTGAAACTTGAGTCGGCTGTCGATATGT
>Ga0075439_14970_pt1 | contig 11952 bp, 7 predicted proteins | sample MintriSingleCell_FD_74264 | JGI IMG/M metagenome (GOLD analysis project Ga0075439, IMG submission 74264) | Marine eukaryotic communities from Monterey Bay, USA to study complex ecological interactions - Minidiscus trioculatus JGI Plate_4_G5... | ecosystem: Environmental > Aquatic > Marine >... | reverse complement strand
GTAATCTCAAGGATTTAGTAAGAAAAGAGGCAGGAAAGTCCGCGTTAGTATTGTTCTTATCTTATGAATTCGTGTGTTCAATATGAAGTATTTGAGATCTGAGTGCTTTATTTGGCCTTTTTGTATCTCCGTTTGATTGTCTTTGCAAGACGTATGCACTAACTTGAGTTACTATCATCTCTCTTCATCTTCATAAATTGTAATAACGCGCATCTTCCAGGGTCAGAATGTTCTGGTGCTAAATTACGTGTTACCCTATTAAATAAGGGTGCAGATGGATATATGCCCGAGGTATATGGTGATACCATTACAGTGGAACGTTCTATTGCTCTTAGGTCTGGTGGATATAATGGTTACAAGCTATTAGATGCCAGTGGTAAAGAACAATCACGTGCTAAAAAAGATTTAGATGCCATGCTTGATCAATTGAATATTCAAGTTGAAAATCCCGTGGCAGTATTAGATCAAGAGGAGGCGAAGAAATTCTTAACCGGTAAAGCTGAGGATAAGTATGCCTTCTTTACCAAGGCTACGGAATTGGAACGATTGGATAGATGTTATGCATCCGTTTTTGATAACATTGTGGAACAGACTGAGGTTGGTGAACGTGCTAGGGAAAATATTGGTGGTTCTATTGAGAATACTAAAAAGTTAAAGGAGGAGTGGGATCAGTTTCAAGAATTGGATAAATTGGAGGTTAAACTTCAGCAGTTGAGGGCGAGTTACGGTTGGAGTATACACGGGGAGTTTAATGACGATTTGGAGGCCGCTATGAAGGTGAGAGGATTTATTACTGAGGGATATTGTATTTGTGTATTTCCCCCGTGTTCTAACATATGGTTTCTTACTTTAATAATTCTATAGCTAGCAGGCAAGTATGGTAGAGGCCTCGAAAAGGTAAGTGCACAATTAGTTGAAGCCGAGGAAAGATCACAAGTTCAAGATGGCGAGGAGGAGGCATTAAATAAACAACTTGCTGAATTAACCGAGGAAGCCAATGCTGCCGCAGAATCCAAAATGAAACTAGAGGATGAGCTTACTTCTCTCAAGGCCCCCGTTAAGGGGAAAGAAAACGAACGTAAGCTACTTGCACGAGAACTTGCTCAGGAGAAGAAGAAGCACAAGAGTGCACTGAAAAGGTTGGACAATGCACGTAGACAGATCATGGAAACTCAAGGAAATGCAGCCGAGGAGGAACGTAACCGCACAAGGAAGATTGCCGCTGCCGAAACCAGTCTTGCAAGTGCCAAGGAGCAAGTCGATCCCCTCAAGGAACAAGTTTCTGTGCATCTACGTGAATATCAAGACATTGAGCCAGCTGTAAATCAAGTAAAGGAGACAAAAGAGGGCACCGAGAAGCAAGTTCATGCTGTTAATCAAAAGCTCAAACAAATGCAGGCGGAAAGTGGCGATGGAAGGGCAGCATTGACCGTATTTGGAAGACACTGTACCAAACTTCACGATGTAAGTCCTTCTTGTTTGTGATTCGTAAAAAGTACATCAATTATTTGATTATATGATATGCTCATATTGTTCCAACCCAACCTTCTTCAACACTCTTATAGGCAGTTCAAAAGGCACTGAAGGCAAAGAAGTTTCGAGGCCCTGTGGCAGGACCAGTTGGTATGTATGTCAAAGTCGTCAATGGCAAGGAAAAGTGGGCTAAGATTGCCGAGTATGCCATAGGACCTGGCACTCTCGATAAGTTTATTGTTACCAACCAGGCAGACCTAACCCTTATGAACAAACTTCGTAAGGAGAGTGGATGTGGGCCTCGTGATTGTTCATTGTATCGTATTAGTCCTAAGTCTACAAAGAATAAATATGAGGTTCCAGCACCACCACCTGGAGTCGAGCTTGTCACTAGTGTCCTAAACGTTGAGAATGCAATGGTGTGGAACTTTTTAGTTGATAGTGCCAATATTGATCTTACGGCTTTGGGGGAAAGTAAGGAGAGTAGTGAACAGGCTCTTCTCGTGAAGAATGGGAACAGCTGCTCAATCAAGGGTGGTAAAATTCGCAAGGTATACTTCTACCCTAATGGTGATTTTTGGGAATGTAACAAGGCAGGTAATCTTGGTATGATTTCTAATGAACGTGGGATGAAACAGACTATTGGTGTTGATCGATCAGCTGCAATTGAAACTACAAAGCATGAATTGAAAGCGCTTCAGCAGGAGCTCAACCGCAACAAGGAGGAGGAGAAGGGAGTTACAAATGAACAGTACAAGCACAAGAAGAATTGGAATGAGGCCAAGAAGTCTTATGCAAAAGTCCAAACTCAAATCAAGAAGTTGGAAGCAACGTTGGAAGAGCTCAGGGCTGAAGCGGATACGTCTGAGGAGGCGCCAACGATTGATACAACGGAATACGAAACTGATATTCGGGAGGCAGAGGAGGCTGTCGAGGACTTGAAAAGTAAGGAGGCAGCTGTGGCACAGGAGATTGAAACTTTACAGCCTGGTGTGGAGGAAAAGGTTAGTCAGATTGATGAGATTTCGACAAGGAACCAAAAGATTGTTGATGAAATAGAAAAGGTTGAAGCCAAATTGGAAGATATTGTCAAGGGTAACACTCGTCGTTTAGAGGCGGTTGACAAGGTAAAAGCCAAGAAAGAACAGATGGAGAATGCTGTAAATAAACAAGAAGAAGAAGTGGCAGAGATCAAGGGCAAGCTGGCAAGTTCACTGAAATCAGCTCGTAAAATGCACTTCGGATACATTCGTGAAAAGAAAATATTGGAGTTGAAGCAGAAAAATGGAGGAGAAGTGCCCGAGGGCGAAGACCCAGAGCTAGAAGCATCCGTATCAGATCTAGAGGGTATTGAAATTGTTGAGGTGAAGGAGTCATCCAAATATTACCAGACTAAGACTCAGAACATGGTGAAGAAGATTGATAAGGAGAAGGAGAAACGTAATCTGAGCGAGTCGGATCCTGCTGTTGCTCGTGATAAATACTTCCGTGCAAAGAAGGATCTCGATGGTAAGATGAAGCAGATCAATGAGATCGAGGCGAATACCAAAGAATTGAAGAAAGACTTGAAAGGTCGTAAGGCCCGGTGGAGGCAGTTCCGTGGTCATATTTCCGAGCTGACAAATCTTGGATTTGATGAAATGTTGAATAAGAAGGGAAGTTCCGGAGAAGTGGAGTTTGATCATGAGAGCAAGCAATTGAATTTGACTGTGCAAAAGGTAAGGATAACACTTTGCTCTTTTAATGGATGTAAGATGCCACGCTATGACTTGCCAACTTACCCTTTGTATACATTTATCGCATCAATAACAGAGCAATACGGATGAAAGCAGTCAGACGAGGGATGTCAAGGCTCTGAGTGGAGGAGAGCGTAGTTTTGCCACTCTTTCGCTTCTCATTGCCATTGGTGAAAGTCTTGAGACTCCGTTCCGTGTGATGGATGAGTTCGATGTATTCCTAGATCCCGTGGCTCGTAAGATTGCGATGAAAAACCTTGTCAAGGTTGCACAGGAAATGGGACATAGGCAGTTCATCTTTATCACACCACAAGATGTGTCTGATCAGCCCACAGGTCCCAAGTTACGAGTTATCAAAATGAAGCCTCCAGTAAGGAAGAGTACAGTTGGAGGTCCTCAACAGCAAACAATCGATTGAGGAGCAAAATAGTGAAATAGTGGTGATTGTTATTGTTCTGTGAAGTTTGAACAGAGATAGAATAGACATTGTCTTTCAAGTATGTCGTTGCCTAGAGACGAAGTGTGTAAAGAAATAAGTTAAGCAGATGCTTTTTATGTAATCAATATGTTTGTATGTAATTAATTAATATCAAGTAGACTCTTCACCAACATTCAAGAGAGAAGTCAACAGGTTAAAGGTTGTTCCGTGGTCCATCTCCTCCAACTAAAGTCGTTGTCAATAATTGCAACCAAGAAGTATGTATCCCTAATTGTCTCGATCAGTTTATAGATGCACTGTCATATTCATACAAATTGAGCCACATCGTACTCCAAAGTAAGAATGCTTCTTCTGCCCAAACAAGGAATGCATCAGGAAAAGATAGTAATAGTTGGCTTAGTATCTCTCTATTGGGAAAGACACCGCCTTGACACAAACTAACAAACTCTCCAGATCTCTGAGAAGGATTATTCTTTCTTTTAAAGTGGGGGAGCTAGAGATAAGCCCCCCTTCTAGGTATGTAAAAAGTTGAATTGAGAATTGTTATAAATGAGCCTCTGCCCCAACTATCTATCTATGCGGCCTCTGCCCCGAACTAACTCGATATCAAGGAGGATATCTCATTAATTATCTGTTTGTAGATTGAGTCGAAGAAGAAGGAGTTGCAAATTTATCGCAGTGCGACTTATAAGTTTTAATTGCAATCAGAGATATAAAAGTTATCTTGATACACACAATATGCAGCAACAACAACAATATAGAGGCTCGGCACAGCAGCAGCATCAACAACGACGTACTAGTCCAAGAGGATCCCCTCCGACTACTACTAATAATAATGTAGGTGTTGGGCACTCACATATAATACAAAGTAAATCAAAGTCAACATCACATGGACTCTCTACAAGAGCTCGTAGTCGATCACGAGGTAAAAGTAGAGATCAGCAGCATTATGCACAAACAACAAGTCATCTTACTAATAACAATACAGCAGATGGAATAATGATTCATAACAATGGTGGCAGAAGAACACCACAAGATTTACATTCCAATCAAACTTATGATAGAGCACAAGATAGACAACAAAGTATGAAACGTTCATCATCACTTGGCAATATAAACAACAACTCTCTTACCTCTTCTAACAGTAATATACATTCAAAGATTGATGAATATGGAAGATGTATAAACCATCCAAATATTGAATTAGCATGTCGTGATAATAGTAACAATAACAACTCATCAGAATGGAGAATATTATTACAAGATTGTCCTTTATGTTCATTAGATGTGAATAACAATAACAATAATACTGGATTGTCTACATTAACAATATCAAGTAATAATAAAACTACTATTGATAATCGAACGATCACTACAGAGGAATCGACTATAACTACTGAAGAATCAGGTAGTAGGATTCGTCCTCCGCCCCCACCGAGATTGCTGCAGCAGAGTGTTGGTAACACTATAAATACACAACAGCAGCAGCAGCAGCAACATGCTAATCATCGTCAGAATAGTTATCAACAACAACAAATGCAGCAAAAGAATAACCAAGTCCAATCCTTAAAGGAACTTGGCCGTAAGTTAGTCATGGAATCAGAAGGTTCAGGTGGAGGGGATATAACACAATCTACTAACAGTAATGTGATTAGACGGACACAACAACAGCAACAGCAGCAGCAACCACCACCTCCACCTAGATTTGCAGGACAGCATCGTCCACCGCCACCAAGACGAGGAAGATCTAAGGATGATTCAATGAGAACATTACTGTCATCACAGCAACAACAACATGTATCTGGCATGGAAGATGCTAATGCCATAATTGCAGTAGAAGAAGAGAAGTGGACACGTGCACAACAACGCCAAGAAAGGGAGGAACAAAAGACGATAAGGTTATTAGAGCAGCAACAGCAACAACATCAGCTCGTTCTTTCTGCTGCCACAAGACAGGAAGAACGCACTTTTACAATCCCAATGAATGATATACAACAACAAACACAATTAGCAACAACTACTACACGTGGTCGAGATAATTTAAATAGAGAATTGGCAAGTAGAGAAGGTCGGACAGATGATATATTACAAGCTGCCGCACAGATACGTGCCAGGGCACGACGTAGTGCTAGTAGATCACGTGAACGTATTAAGGATGCTGCATTATTCTGTGGTGAGACTGTTGTAAATGATGATAATGATGATACAGGAGATGCAAATGATAATAACAATGGAATATTATTACTAGAAGATGGAAAACAACAAGAATCAACATCACAACCTGATCAACTAAAGAGGAGGAGTATACTAAATCCACATGGATTGGAAGATGAGCCAAGACCGACCCAAATGGAAAGACGGAGTCAAAGTCGTGAAAGGAGAAGATCTAGTAGTCGTGGTAGACATAGGAATAGAGAAATACAACACCAGCAACCTCCCACAACAGCAGAAGACTTGCTAAACCGTCGCAGAGAAATGAGACAAAGGATAGCCGAACGGCAGAGTAATGCAACACAAAGTAGGACAGATCGTCGTCGTCGTATGAGTAGTGGTGATCGATCAAGAGGTACTACTGAAGAGAATGATGATTTGACAAGACTAAGTATTGATACGAGATCATCACGACGACATGGAAGAAGTCGATCAAAGTCAAGACGAAGTCGATCAAAATCACGGAGCAGAGCAGCTACAGATGAAAAGAGTGAATGCAGTAGACGTGGTCGATCACGCTCAGCGGTACGTGATAGCTTCTCCAAGATACGTTCGGCGTCACTAAGTGCTTTTCGAAAGAAAGATATTGGTATAGACTTAGATGATGAAGACTTATATACTGTTGATACTGGCAAACGTAGTACTGGCACATCATTGAGTAAACGTTTGTTGAGTAAGAAGGAGAAGAATAGTAAACCCAGATCACTTAGTGGTGGAAGACGGAGTACATTGCAAGAATGGGGAGGTATATCAGAACCGCACATGTTTGATGAAAGTATGGGTTCGGGTAACTTCCCACAGAGTGTGGCCAAGTCTGAAACCTTTACCAGGCAATCATCGAGTCGTCTTGGTATGTTCAAGAAGTCGTCTTCAAATAAGAAATAAGTGGTATACGATCGTTGAGCCGCGGCAAGTTCAGAGATAACAGTGATTTACAAAGTGCTGATACATTTACAGAGAGAGGCAATGTAGATCCTTTCACCTCTTGGGAGATGGCAGGCTCACAGCGATCTGTATCATCTACTGGAAGGCGACAGTGGAGGTCTGGCAATGAGTTTAATGACTTTTGAATGTATGATAGTTTTAAATGGTAAACAAAGCATTGTTCATTCAAAGTCAATACTTCGCTTTCCGCCAATAGATGTATATGCACTCGTTATCAGTTCCTGGAATGCACTTGTTGACGCTTCATCTAAATCATTTGTTTGAATGATATCAAATCCAGAGCATACCAAGTGTTTTAGTACAACTTCACTTATATCGTCGGTACTGGATTCAATGTCAGTATCTTCATCATTCTTATCCTGTCTATTATCTAGTATGCCAATCATTTCGACAGAAAACGGATCATCTCCGCCTAGTGCAAACGCTTCAACAAGCTTCGTCACTAGATGTTTAGCTCCATTATCTCCCCAGTCAATATTCTTTGTCAAGTTTATAACTATTTTGTTACTATTCATACTGGAATGCAATATGTTCTCAGAGTTAATAGATGCAGATAAGACTGCCTCTGATGTAGGTGAAGATGGTACAAGCAATATTATTAGCTTTGTTTCGGCGCCTTCACTTTGCTTATCTTGCCAACGAGATCTAGCCCCATCAACAAATGACAAAAGTTTACAGCCACCAAGTGATTTGTGTAGGGATGTAACTCCCTTCTCAAAGTCATATGCAATAACAAGATATACTGTGTGACAGAGACTGCCTATACATCGAGAGACAGATGCTTGATGATCCATCTCATCATTAATAGATGCGTATTCATCAACACTGCTAAACCTTGCTTCTTGCAAGAGATCATATGCATCTCCACTACTATTTTCTCTAAGTAGTATAATACCATCTTGGTTAGGTGATGGGCGTATATCAATAATACCAACCAAATGATCATTATTGATGGCTATTGTTGTGTCATCATAATCTGTATTACTACTTCCCCCTCGAACTTGAGGAAGAAAAGGTACTGAATGTGCATGGAAAGTTGTAGATACACAAGTTGTGCAAAAAGATAATATAATGATGAGTATTATCGCTGTAAAAGACGCCATTGCTAGCCACAACATCAATTAACACCAATATCGTACTCTCGATCGAGCTGAACTCTGAATTACGGCATTCTATGCCACAACTCAATCTATCAACATCAAACTCCCGATCGAGCGAATGTTGCCGTAAGGTAGGTATGAGAGCCACCACCAGTCGAAACAAATAATTTATTACACGTGGAAATGACGCTTGCAACGGCGATACCTAGCGGTGGTAGTATGTCTACTGCAAGTCTATTACTGAAAGAAGAGAGATTAAGTGGAACTACAAAGTATATACAAAGGCAATGTACTCTAGCTTTAACCCTGTCTCTTGATATTGCAAAGTTGACATCCTATTAATACTTGATATTTAGATAGAGGAAGGAGAAGTGAGCCAAGTGTCTAAAATAACAAAGACAAATACATTCTAAACATCAGTTAAATGTTCCAATAGACAGGTCCAATCAATAGTCCACTGAAAAAGGACCAAAGTTGGGTTAAAAGTTTGAAGTTTTATTTCCTCTACGAAGACTGTGACACTTGTTTTGCATCGCTTAAGTAGTATCCTTTTGATACTACGGACACAGCTCATGAAGTAAAGAGAGCCCAAGCAACGCCTATAGAACTTCGATTTGTTGCTATCCCCTCCATACAAATATATCAACAATAAAGAAAAGGATACTCACCTTTAGCTACAGAGTATTATCTCTTTCCATAGAGTTTTACATCCATTACTAAATCAGGCTGATACTGTCTATCTGGATTGCAGTAAATATTCTTAAATCTTTGAAACTCGCCAATGCTCTCCGGAACCGCAGGTGGTATTGGTCCTATTTACAGAGAATAAGAATATAATATTATGATTGATGTCAGTATTAACATTTGACAACATAAAAGCTTTTTAAAACTTGACATGAAACTCACCCAATCCCTTTCCACTTTCACACTCTTCCTCTGAGGTATGCAAATATCATTTAGTGTTAGTATTAGAAGTGTGTCAATCTAAAAACACGACCACACACATCATGAAAACTTACTTATCCTTGAAGATGTACTCTGATAGGCAAGCTTCGATGGGATTATTACTCTTCGTATACTTCCTGCAGTCATACCCTTCACTGCCTCTTCTAAGCCAAGTATCGTCGATCCATCACCAAGCGTCCATCTATATGGTGCTCCAGCATCTTTGGTGCTATAAATCTTACTGGAGATGCGCGTTGTTATGATTTGTCATAATGAAAGAGAGGTGATTGTAACTTATGTTAGTGCATGTGGTGTAAAGGCAGTCAAATAAAGACTAAAGAAGGCCAAATGAAGCAGCAGCCAAATCAACAAGGCTTCACATTGAACACACATATGTATTGTTTTATCAACTTTCCTGCCATATCTAGCTCCTGTGGTTGACATCACATAATCAATACTAACATTTTGCCCATCAGTCGGAGATGATGATCCACTACCCTTCTTCACATCAGCATACTGTAGACCACTAGATGAGGTGGTAAATTGTAGATTTGGTATAGTATTGCTCTCAGCGTTGGCAATAGTTGATAGGGAGTTGATGGCAATGAAAGGAGATGATGTGATGATGGATCGACGAATGTTTGAATTTGATGTATCCTGAGTTCGTCCACCGCCGACTTGCCAAGAAAAGCATACCGACGGTAGCAACAGGAAGAGGAAAGAAGATGATACGAGTAAAGGTATTATACTATTATTTGTGGCCATCATAATTGGTTTTCTATGCAGAGCAGATCGAAGATGATGGGCGATCCGGTTATTGAATTTTATCTCTACCGAGAGGGGTAGGATACCCCTACTGGTATCCTTCATTTAGCTTTTTTTTAGGGCTGGATCACAACTAGTCACTAGACTTTTTTGTGACTTGTGATCTAGAGAGACCAACGTGACGGATCTCACGTGACCTTTTGTGACTGTTGAAATCTGTACAAAAGGGGGAAATAGACACCGTATTCGTATTAAATCTCCCAAATACGGTTAAAATACGGTATCTTTATGGGTTATGAGCTTATTTCTGTTTTGTCACGGAACTTCACATTACCTGGGGTTGTGTGACCAGTACTGGTCATGTCACGTGTACCCGTCACAGGTTCCATAGCGTGATCCAGCCCTACTTTTTTTCTTTGTCTCAAAATTTTGTTATTGGCGTTAGATGCACCTTATTCTATCGTACTTTCCTAGTACAATTGAGGAGAACAATAATGACAAATACATTACAATTGTGTTGTTTATTATAATATATTATTTGAGAGATATGACAGCGATATGACATGGCAGCGGGTATATTATTATATTCAAAGAAATAACCTCAACTCATTGCAACAAAAACCTGAAAAAAATGCTTGGGAGAATACAATTCTCACCAAAGAGAGAGAATGCCTATACATCAATACCATCTTCTTCGTCTGGAGGATCATCGTCTCTCCAACGTCGACAGAGACCACTGGTTAGAAATAGTAACGATGTGAGAAAACGCTCATATAAAAATTATGGAGATAATAATACTACTAATTCTACTACATTTACACCAATTAATAATCCCACCGTTGAACATGGATATCGTATCCATCAAGCTAAAGATGGGTCAATGATAACAGCGGTACCGATTGATAAAAATCAATCGTTGCTTGGGGGTACGAGTAGTAGTAGTAAATATACACCCCCACAGCGGAGGTCATCATCACCTCAAATGTTTGGTAAGCTAAGATCATCTCCAAATGAAAGTATTACCGGTAGTACTACTTGGTCAACACAGGGTTTATTGGATGCACGGGGGAAACAGAGACATAAGATGAAGCGTATGAGACCACCTGTAAATAACACCAAAAGAACAAGCAAGGAAGCTTCATTTCCACACAATGTTGAAGATGCAGTTCATACCGCAAGAGATAGACTGAAACAACTCATACCCCGTCGTGATCCTTCTCCACATAAGAAACGACAGCAGCAAGAATATATAGGTAGGAATAATATGCCAGTGTCTAAACAACCCCGTTCTCCAAAGCGAAGTCCGAGAAAACCCAGAGTTAGTTGGGATTTATCACCAAAGCGACATAATCAACAACAACAACCTCAACGTCAACAACAGCCGCAATCTCTCAAGGTGCAGAAAAGTAACTCTGTTGATGATACAAACAGTTTTAGTAGCTTCCCAATGTTGAGCCCTACACATAAATTTACTGATAGCTTTGGTGAGGAAGAGAGAAATAATAATAGTAGCAACGCCAACACGAAAGGTAATACTAAGAATATCGCTAATCAGAATACTACTGCAACACAATCCTATGATGCCCTCCTACAACAACGAATGGCCGAAATCCAAGTAAAACAAAAGGAGTTAGCACACAATATAACAAAGAAAGATGTCATCAAGGGGACTTTAATCACCGCAATCGATGGCAACTTAGAAAGACACAGAAATGAAATGCAAGAATTAGATGAAGAGTTGAAAGAAATTCAATGGCATTTAAAGTTAGACTCGGAGAAGAAACAGCAACACGAACAGTATATAAAGAAAAATGCAAAACGTCGTCCATTAAATCGAGTGGAAGAGGATATTACAGAAATTAGACTAGCTAGAAGTCCAAGCGGTGCATATGATATGGAGTCTGTCGAGGTTGATGATCCCAGTATAACTGCTGATACAGATTCAGTGGCTGATCTATACCGTAATGATAAGTCTAGGAGACGAGGAAAGACGGGTATAGATCCACCGGCTCGACCTAGTCCACCGCCACCAACGATTGATGAAGAGCGCCAATATAGAGTGAGGGAAGCAAAAGAGCCTGATGCACCACGGATATCCGCTGTACTCAGAGGCGATCAAATCAATATTAATCCACAGGATATTATAGCTGATTTAGAAGGAGATGATGTGAAGAATTCTCAACGGCCGCCATTACCATATCAAGAGACGAGACAACATCAGAGAAATGTATTGCCAAATTCACAAAGAGGGAAATTTGTACATTTCAACTTGCCTCAACATGATACTGAATCCGACGAGCTCAAATTTGCATCTAATTCCATTGACACTCCATCAACT
>Ga0075439_11212_pt1 | contig 11952 bp, 6 predicted proteins | sample MintriSingleCell_FD_74264 | JGI IMG/M metagenome (GOLD analysis project Ga0075439, IMG submission 74264) | Marine eukaryotic communities from Monterey Bay, USA to study complex ecological interactions - Minidiscus trioculatus JGI Plate_4_G5... | ecosystem: Environmental > Aquatic > Marine >... | reverse complement strand
ACAAGGAAGATGCCTAGACTCGTTGGCGGTGCTGCGTGGGGAAATATTGCTTGGCATAGACCTGACTGGACACCAAAGTCAAGAAATTATAATGCGTGCACAAAACGAACTGCTATTCAGGTAAGAAAGGATAAGAAAGACGCCCCACCATTGTTATTCCCCCCTCCTCTGAGAGTAGCAATCGATCCTTCGCAGAGTGAGCCAACAAAAGATAAACTTATCGGCATTTGCATTTCTGTTGATCATTCATCTTTGGTGAATGTTTCCCCTATGAAAACAAACCGGTATAGGTGAAATAAAATGAGAAAGTCTTCGTGGCAACAAAAGTATGGTGGAGACAAGCAACAGGATCATGCCACAGAAGATGAAGACTCGCTCAACGAATGGATATCCGCGGTACAAGACAGAGCTAACAACGAGGCCTCATCATCGGCGGCGGTACCCGATAATTATTATGACTATAAAGAAATCATGCCTGAAAGTGTGCCTGCCGACAACGAAGCCGATGCTATAATTAATGAAATGAATAAACTATTAGACGACGGTCTATCAACTACAAGTGACAACAACAACAACAACTCAAATGCTTTTGATTTCAACGAGGTAGACTTTCATGATGATACCACCTTCAACATTAATGATGAACAACACTTAAACGAAGAAGACTACAGCAAGTATTTGGAGCTTTCTAGTATTGATAATGACCCAATCATTAGTAGTAGTGAACTGACAATCGACATTAGAGACGAGGTTGCAGTCCTGTTTCGTCGAACGAATGATGCAAAGATGCTCAAAAGGTGCTTTGATATTCTAGTTGTGCATGCGGAGAATAGCAAACTATTGAGAGCTCGCGTATTCTCATGTTGGAAGTTGATAACTAGACGTAACAACAATGCAAAGGATCAGATTGTCAGAAGATTTAGAAGACGGCAAAGACTTCGGTGTTTGAGACGTATACTGAATTCTTGGTTGGATGTAAGTGCTGAGAATAATACACTACTGCAAAGAGCAATCGAACGACGTGACTGTCGAACAAAGTCAAAAGTATTTGCTATTCTACACACGAGATATAAGCATGTCCAAAAGTTGAATGATACAGCCGATAAGTTTTATCAATCCAGATTAAAGCGTCAGTTGTTTGTACGGTGGTTAGCCTCGAGCAAGACTGTAGATACATCTCAACAAATCGACACCAAGACTAGTCTTTTGGTAGATGAGGGACAAGGAGACGACACATCTCGTGGAGTCATCGTAGAGGATGATCATGAAGACGAAGATACCTCAAAACCCTCGGTTATCAAATGCATCACTCCAGAGAAAATGAAGGTGGCACAATTGTTGCCACAGAGAAATGATATTTGCACTACAGACAAGGAGAATAAGCAACCAAACAACAAACAAGACAGGCAACTTTTGCAACCTCTCAAACCTCAAAGAAAGCCTCTTAGAAATACTGGTACTCCCAAGTTGATTAAAGACATGAATAAGAGAAAGAAGGATCGGGAGAGACAACGAGAGATTCTCCGACAGCGATATGAACAAAAGGCTGTGGAAAGAAAGCAGCAAATACAGCAAGAACAGATGAGGAAGGAAGAATCTGAAACGCGAGTTCAAAGAGACTATCTTCAAAACAAGGCCGCAGAAGAACACAAGAAGAAGGTTGCTGCCGCTAGGTTCAAACAAGCAAACAGACTTGCAGTGTTGCATTACCGAATGTCTCTACAAAAGCGTTTACTACTTCAGTGGAAGAAGATCTTTAAGATAAAGTCTTTCAATGAGCGCAAGGCAATCATGGCTTGGAGAGATACAGTAACAGAAAAATGTTGGCAAAGTTGGATATTGCATACGGCCGAACAAAAGAGGGAACGAAAAGCATTAGAACTCAAACAAGAGATTTCTTCAGATGTCTTCAACAGAAGAAGATTGCTAGCAAAATCATTTGCTAGTTTGGAAGAACATTGTCATTATACTCAATCACAAATACAGGAGACACAGCAGAAATTTGCAACCCTCAAACAACGTCAAATCCTCATGAAGTGGCTTCGTGTGACTGCCAAGGCACAGAAAACGAGAAGAAAGAGAGAAAAGAAGGCTACAAAACATGGGAAAAGACTTCTTCTCTTCAGAGTCATACAATCGTGGCAAGTTGGTGTACAGATTTGCAAGAAGGAACACGAGGTTGATATGTTGGTCAAAGCAAAGTGGAAAGAGGTTGAGAAATGGTTAAGGTAGAGTCAGGACGTGAGATAACCACTGTTTACAGGAGAATAAGGGCACTGTTGACAGGAGAAGTAGTTAAACTGGACTACCATAGCTTACGATTACAACTCATATTATTAGCCTTGATAGCTTGAAAAACTAGCCATAAAGTTACTCTAATTATTCTCATCTCTTCCATCGTAGATGTAGGGATAAACACGGGTAGGAGCGGATCCTGCCACTTCTGCAACGGTCTCCCAATCGCTGCGTGAGGGAGGAAGAGTTTCGTCAAACGCATCATCATCGTCATGTGCTATGGAATAAAAGTCAATGTCTTGTGTTGTACCAGGTTTACAACCAGGTGGAATAATGGAGATGTACCACCTTCTTTTGATGGAAAGTGTAGATAACAAGATGTGAGCCTGATGGTACTCAATTAGTATATAAAAGATATCGTTAACTCACCGAGTATTATCCATGAGTCTGCAGCGAAATAATGTAAACTCTTCATCCTTTCCTTTATACCGAGAATGAAGCACATATTTTGGAACGCCATTGCTCTTACCTCGTCTTTTGTATATGCCATTCATTTCAATAATTCCACATCCTTCAACACAATAGCCGCTCTCATCGCGCTTTCGTTTTTTGGTTGTAACCTTGAAAGTATTTGAAACAAATAACAATGGCATAGCTTGTGCAAATTGGTAAATTGCGTCTAGTTTCATCTCAGGCAAGTAACATTCATCTTCTTTGTCAACTTCCTCGGCTCTATCAAACCAATTTACCACAAATGGAAGAGCCTTTAAACTCCTATCACCTTTAGAATCCCATCCAAAGAAGGAATCCATTTTCAAATGATTGTGGTTGAATATGATCTTTTTCATTGCAACCCTGCTTTTATTCGAGTTCCGATTCAGGTCAAGATAATAAGCAAGATCATCATCGTCATCAATATCGTCTTCATCATATCCAATACTACTCAGTGTGTGATTTGAATTATATGTCTGGTTGATAGTTTTAGTATTGCATAGTACACATACAAAGTCATTCAGTCCGTTGACGGTGATAGCCTCATTGTCATGAAGATTGAGATGTTCCAATTTGTTGTTCTTCGTCAATGCAGCAGCGAGTAGTGATATACAAGTGTCATCAATTTGATTATTGCTTAGACCAAGCTTTTGGAGTTGGCAACATTCATCTTTCAAAAAATAAGCCAGGATGTCACATGCTGATCTTCCGATACTATTGCCACTGAGATCAAGCGTTGCTAAATCAAGACCGGTAATAGCTGGTATAAGTTCGGTTAAAACAGCTTCTTCAATATTGTTGCGAGGCAGACTTAGCTCTTTTAAATTGGCACATCTTTGGATGGTCGGTGTTATAAGAGAAATTTTTCCTTCATCAAGTCCACAGTTTACGATTGAAATCTCCATCAAAGAGGTTGTCCTATCCTTGAAGGCCTGTAAAAGCTCAATGTATGCAGTCTCTGATACATCACCCCCAGCAATTGAGAGAGTTAGGATAGAAATATTGTGTTTCAAACATTCAAAGAACCCGCTCCCATTTTGATTGCCAATAGTGAAAGTCGAATCAAACCTTACGATCTCTATATTTGTGTTACCGCTAAGGGCCTGACCAAGCCTGGAGAAGTCAATCCCTTCACTGGGTGCAACTACACAAGTCTCACCATTATTTGTTTGGAGGATCATATCAAACTCGTCACCTATCTTTAATTCAAATAGCATTGGGTCGTTCCTTTCAATCCTCAAAATGACCGCATTCTTAATAACAGGGCTTGCGACTTCCTTTAATCCCTCAGGTAGAGAAGAATAAACCGCCACAAGCAACATATGTAGCTGTACTAGGATCATAGTATCAGATATTGAAGTAAGTGTTTGTTGAGCAAGCACAAGATGAGATGCTTTCAAAGATAGTCGACTCGGCAATATTGTAGAGTAGTCTTTGTCGCAATTGCCGGCTAAAAACTTTATGAGTTCTTCTAATTTGGGTACAACCTCACTCTGGGCAGAGTCCCCAAGAGCTAGCTCAATTAGCTCATTTTTGATTGCCCACTCAGCCAATCGATGCTCAAGAGTCTCTTCGTCAGTTGGTACTGCTAGCGATTCAGCCTTCATGATTGGTGCTGGATTATCTCCGACTTCAGCAGAAGAGACCCATCCGTTTGTTGGTAGTAAATTAGGATTACAGGCAATTGTTTTGTGTTCGTAATAATGGGCATTCCCTTTTAATAAATACCATATGTTTGGATGACGATGAATGGATAACGTTCTGCTTGAACCCTCAATATCTGGATCATCAACGGGGACTTGCCGAAGATACTTGGGTTTAGTATATGGTTTCAAATATTCACTACTTGCAATACTTTCAGGATCAAGAACGTATGTGCCATTGAAAAACGACGTTCCAGCCTCAGAAACAACAATTGTGTTTGGTGGAGGACGACGCATTATGCTTTCTGATATGAGACCGTCGATCTCATTCCAACCAAGGCATCTCACCTTGATACTTTGGGACTTTACCAACTTTAATGCAAACCGTCTCCAGTAATCGAAAAAAAAGCTCACCATTGACATATCTATCTCAGATATCAATAAAAGTTGCGAGCGTAACTCACAACACGACTCTGTAGTGATGCTACCGAGAGCATCTTCGTCTAATCCAAGTATGTGTTTCATTACTGCTTCAATAATTATCTTGGTATTGTCCTTGGCAACTTGTAACTCATCATTCGGACGGCTAGGATCAAGCTTTGGGATATTTTGAAATAAACCAAAAACACGCACCAACAAGGGTATATGCTTCGTGGTTGCATATAAACTCAAGTACAATAATGTATTCGATTTGAGTCGAAAACTCTCATCGTCCAAGTCAAGGAAATGCTCCATTACTGATTTGCATATTAGACATGCATCACTTGAATGCATGTTGTTGCTCATTGACTCAAGAGCAATATCAAGCAACATGGTCGCCATTCTTAAAGGAGGAAACTCGATGGTATCTGAATTCAAATACTCTGTAAGGTATTTCAATGAACCCTTCTCATTAGTACGCACAACGGCAGATATCAACTCTTTCGACATAGTACTGGAGCCATTAGATGATAACTCCATTACCAGTCCAAGAATGCCATTTTTAATAGTCCAATTCGCCAACTCAATGCTGTTGTATTCACTTCTTATTGACTCCACTGTTGGTGGGGGCTGAATCCCTGCTTTGCAAGTTATCCATCCAGACGGACTAGGGAGCTCGTCACTGCCGTGCTTTGATTTGAGTTGATAGTAGTCAATATCCTTATCCGTACCTGGTTGGTCTTCATTGGCCTCAGATATGAACCACCATTTGTGCCGCGATCTCATGTTACATCTGAATAATGTAAGTCTTTTCCCAGCCCACTCTCGGTCTTCATAGCTTTCAGGAATACTCAAATGGTACCACAGTTCTCCATTATTCTGTATTTTTAAGTCATATGTCCCATTGATATGAATGCATCCTGCTCCAGAAACATTGTACGACAATGGTGGTGACTGGGTGACGATTGCTGTTATTTGGGCCAAGCCAAAACGTTTCAAGTCTGTGTCCTCACATACAACAAGCTTCATTGCCCACTTTTCAATAAATGTCAAGAAGTTGTTCATCAAGTTAATATCTGATTTAGATAATTCCAAATAAACTTGAAACAGATTGATTCTAATAGAATTAATGCGTTTAGTGCCATTGATCTCCTTCGTTGCATCCTCATCAATACTTAGAATGTGTTTCATTATCACATCAGCAATGGCTTTTGTAGCTTGAAGGTCTTGGCTCAACCGACTTCCCATTAGTAAATTCATTACTGTTTTCATGTTGGGAAAGGTAGGAGTGGTAGCTCTTGAGACTAAGTAGTTTGAAAGATTGCCGAACCCACCCATGCGATGAAAGGTATTGACGATCTCTAACCCTTCTTCTAAGATGATATCCAATGATTCCAATAACGAAGTACAATCGACTTCTGTATTTATACCACTGTTAATTATATCCAATAAACTGTATATTGCTTTGTATGTAACAACCTTATCCACCTCACTAATATTATCTACGGTAAGAGTACTGCTAATTTCTACTATATGAATAATAAGAAAATCTTGTGATATAGCTGATGATTGATAATGCTTAGCACATTCGAGAGCATCCAATATTTTGACACGACGAACTAACAAAAGATAAAATTTGGGTGAGATAAATAGGTATAATTGGTATACTCTTGGCTCTATTATATGTATGATATTATCTCACCTTTTTCTTTTTCAGCATTGGTAAGAGAGGTCGCTACCTCCTCGAACAATTTAATAACACATGATGGAGGGGTTTCTGTATTAGAATGATCCTTGATACTTTTGAATATTGACTTGTAATCGCTATTATCTTCGGCTGCCACCTTGCATACGATTTCTTCTAGTGTTATGGCAACTTCATAATTTGATGAGGTTGGTAAACTCATCATTTATAATAATTTATTCACCACCGCCGCCGATACTATTTTCACAACCAACAATATTACTGTCTATATGTCCACAAGCAAAACTTTTAGACTGATATGAGGTAAACAATAAGATAGAGAGAGTTGCTTGTCTCCCCAACTTGATTGTTGCTAGCTGAGTGTTTAGTCGCTAAAATAACATTGTTTAATCCCGGTCAGGTAACTCCATCTTCTATTTGGACCTTTGTTTGAAGATGCTAATAATTACTCGTAATATTTAATGGATGTGTCATTAAGTTAAGGATCTCTGCTTTTACCTAATGACATATTCTTTGCTCCGCTCCGCTGTCCAGTATATCTTCAACTAGTATGTAATCATATATCTTAGGAAAGCAATGTCATCAATCATTATCCAATTGTATAACTCTACCTAATTCTGATATAATAGAATCCATCCTCAATTTTTTTGTAGAAAGTGAATCTAATTCTTCTGATGCAGCATCTGTAATATCCTCACTAGATATCATTGAGACAACTTTGCATAAAGCTACTTCATGACTTCCGCAATCGATCATATCACCTACCAATTCTAGCTTCAAATAATAGATACATGATGGTAGGACTAGTGGCCATTCAATATCATCACCGTCATCCTCTTTTGGTAGTTGTTCCCATTCATATCCCATTTCTTTGCAAAGTATCCTTTTATCTACATCATTACCAGATGATCCGCCAAGCAATCGAATCAGCTCCCCTTCTACTCCACTCTTTCCTTTGCAAGATGCATGTTCTGGACATAATAGTTGTAATATACCTTTATGATTTCGTTTGAAGTTTTCATGTGATAATGTTCCCTTGTATAAACTAATTGACCACATACGGTATGGTTTAACACTAACAGGAGTTGCATATGTGAGTATGTTCATTGTACTCTTGTTACTTGTTGTTGTACTATCATTATCATCGTTATCACTACTAGTACCGAGTGTTGATAGTGAGTAAACTGGCACATCAAGCAAAGGTGGTATTGACGTTGATGCTGTGTATGCATATGATATGTCATGTTGGCATAGAAGAAGTATTGCAATGATTGCAATGTACATGATGTGTGTCATTTTCATTTATTGTATATACTTTCTTATATTATTTTGCACTCTATACTGATGGATGAATATAGGGTTGATGGATGGTGAAATTATATTGTATGCGGCAGCTGCAGGCTTCTTCCATCTGATATCTCCTACCTAACAACACCTAATCAATAATCAAATTATAATTGATGATTGACAATTGACATCCTATCATCTCCCATTTAGTTATTAAAGACTCCCACTCACTTAATAAAGATTTGTCATGACATGTACATAGAGGAGATCACGAGCAGGGGAGTTTATTTGAGAGGTACAAAGGGGAGCAAGTAATAATGTATACAATACATGTCATCTCTGTTTTGATGGTAACATGCGGTCTCATATCATGTTGGATACCACTGCAGATTTCAAACATACATCAACATCATCAATATCATCGTATCTTCTACACTTCTCATAGATATACGAAGAGTAGTACCGACGAGAGTCATGGCGATGATAGATATCCTGGTGGAGAAGTAGTGGGTAGCACGGGAAAGATTGGTAGCTACATTCTCCACAAATTAAACAAACCGATTACATCAAAACAATATAATACAGACAATTCAATATATCCTCAATCACTGAATGTTGCAGCCGTACCTCGGGGAGTATCACCTGGTTGTCTAAGCACTCTTAATACACCAATATATGCAGCAGTGCCATCATCATCTACACAAAGTGTTTGGGAGTCAACAATACCAGATAGGAGAAAAGATCTGGTATTTTGTTGTAACTGTATCCCATCACGACATCTAAACTTTGGAGAAGATGTAACAGTTGCAATCCTTCACTTCGGTGTATCACATGACAATACAAATGGGAATCCTAGGCTAAACACTTCTCAACATGCCCCACCGACTATTATCTATGGTAGACATGCGCAAACATTGGCTAATTTGTTCAATGATGATGGGATACCAACAATAGTGGTTAACAATCCAAGAGAGATACAAATAGCTGCAGCCAAAAAGATTGCTTGGAGTAGTCTTATGTGGTTAATGTGTCACTCATTCAATAATGGTAATGGGCCTTTGACAGTAAAAGAAATACATGAAACGAAATCGGGTGAAATGAATAGATTGGTCGAAGAGATAATGCCAGCGTTGGAAGCTCTTGCCTCCGAACCCTGGACAAGGAATAGCAAGACTAATGTGTCATCTTCACTGTCAATAGGATCGGTTCAAGATATACTGGACTATCTTGAAACTTATTCCATGTCTATATCGAATGGTAATGTGATTCCAAACAAAAAGTTAGCTCTGGAGGAGATTCATGAACGGAATGGACTGCTCTTATCATTAAGCAACAACGAGCAAGAGAGCTACCATATGGCGTTACTTCGCAAAGTAGTAGGCGAGGATTTAGATCAATATCTTGCATCAAAAGACGAGGATAAAGATGTCAGTGATAGCTCTCAACGAGTGAAGTTGACTTCCTCAGACCTAGAGTTTCTGTTTCATACAAACAAATCAAACTTGAAAGATACCAGTACTATAAAATCGGCTGTAGTCGTTGGTGCAGGTATGTTTGGCTCTTCTATTGCTCACCATCTATCTAGGCTTGGAGTAAAAGTCATGGTGTTGGATGAAAGAAAAAATCTTCTACCTTCTAAATCCGATGATGATGATATTGATCCTGGCACTGCTACTTCGTCATCATTTGCTTGGATCAATGGAAATAGCAAAACACCGCTATCATACAAACAACTCAACTGTTTGGGTATGGAAGTTTGGAGGCGACATGGAGTTTTGAAAGATCTTCCAGTATGGTGTGGTACATTAGTTCGGAGTACAATACAAGATGGAGATTCACAATCATCGATCATGAGTGCTTACTATTCATGCGTCGGACCTCTAGACATGGATGAGCTATCTGAGCTAGAGCCAGGTATTGATTTGTCTTCTGCTATATCTTCTGATGATACTGAGATACACTTTTATCCCGAGGAAGGTCATGTTGATCCAGTTCAAGCTGTAAAGGTATTGCGAACATCGGCTAATGAAAATGAAGTCGATTTTATAGAAGGGGCTGTTGTCACTGATCTGGTTCGTGATGAGCAAGGTAGAGTTGTCGGAGTAGAATATACCAAAACTGATGATGTAAGCACACAAACAGTCACAGCAGATACTGTCATCATAGCTGCAGGAGCAAACTCGGCCAAACCTGAGCTTGGCCTTGCTGATCATTTGACATTGCTTGAGAAGCCAGGCAAGCTTGCATATGCCAAAACAAATGCTGATTCCAAGACATTAGATAGAATATTCGTGGATAAAACTTCACAGTTTCACATCCTACGACGTTCGGATACAATCGTCGTTGGTGGCGGTAAAATGGTTGCTGGAGGAGATACTAAACAGGATAGTACAATAGAATCACAAAGCTCATCTGATGTTGACGTTGACAGTCAGATTGGAAAGGCCATGGTTGATCATGTAATCTCAGCAATAGCACCATATGAGTTACAGAATGGATATGAGTTGGAAAGAGTTTCCCAGGCCAACAGAGCCTTTCCAAAAGATGGGTTTCCAGTTATTGGATGGGTAGACGATGGGTTGTATAGTGCTGTTACTCACTCTGGCATTACGCTGGGTCCTCTTTTAGGAGAGTTGGTGGCCTATGAAGTCAGTCAATCAAAACTAGGCGAGAAGGAAGACAAAAACAACAGTGGTTTTCAAATACTTGATAAGTATCGTCCCTCTAAATCTAGAATGGGTTAAGACAGATTCTGTGAAGGATATAATTTACATGTCTACATAAACCTCTACTTTTGGTTATTGTCCTGAACTTTGTCGTAGCTGAGCTTTTGTTGCTTTTAGCTCACTTTCTAATTGTTGAATCTTTGTCAAAGCCTCGGACATCGTTCTTGGTGGCGTGGCAGTCTGTGTATACTGTCCATTATTAGGATTATACTTCGTATGTTGACCACCATTATTATTATACTCGAGCCATTCTTTGTACACTGCATCAGCTCCGCCTCCTACGCTCGCTCCCAAGTTGGACTGATCCTGGACGTTACCCATCTTCCCTTCTGATTGTAAATATTCTAGATAATCATTATATGCATCTCCTAGATCACTGTTTGTAGAACTACTACTACTTGAAGATGAGATGCCGCTCTTCTTATAGTCACTACTGTAAACACTACTACTTGCTCCAAATTTATTATTTAACCACTGTTGAAATTCTTCGTTGTTATTTGCTTCTCCTGTATTAGATGCAGTAGCACCGTATTTATTGCCATAAGTATCATGTGTTTCTAACCATTCTTTTATATGTTCATCAGATGCTTTCCCACTGGTGGAGATAGAACTCGATGACAATTTCATCTTATTATTTGTATTCTTCATACTATGAAGTTGATTATTAGTTTGTATAATTGTATGTGCCAAGTTGGCTAAATACAAAACACTGCCAACAAAGCATAAAGTTGCAATCAATATCATCTTCTGTGGTTGTTTGTACCAAGGGGATTTTGACTTTCGACGTTGTCGTTGCATATACAATCCCTCCTCTATACCATAACTACCACCACCAAGCAGTATATCCTCTTCAGAGGATGAAGGATGAGTACCATAATATGTTGTTGGGGGTGGTCGATCTCGACGACGAACATTTCCATCGATTGAAGAGGACATGGCTGCTTTTTGCATTGAATTTAGCGCCACCGCCGATGCCATGTTTTTCATTATTATTAACTAGTATATACCTTACTCTCTTATGCAAATAGTATTTGCCGCGTTTCCCTCCCTATTGAGCCGCTGTACTTATTCGAAATACTAATCTTATTACTGCGTTGAGTTTCGTGAGTAGTGGTGGCACTTTATGGATCCCAAACTCTTTCTTAGGATACCTTTTTTATCGTAGGTAGCCCATACCATAGAATTCTATAACATCGTTGTTGCTGTTGCTATGATAAACGGCAGCAATGGTATTCTATGAACCACCATCACCAAGTAGAAGTCCTCCGCGTCTTCAAGCAAAACAATACGCGGCGCAACTAACGGCACATAAAATGATATTAGAGGATACCTTAGACGCCTGCAGCAACTGTTGCAAATTAGATGTCGAGGTTGTGAAGACTAAGACAGCCCTTAATAGAACTGCTTCTTTTATACGAGCACATGATCTTGATATAACAGATGA
>Ga0075439_14170_pt1 | contig 11970 bp, 3 predicted proteins | sample MintriSingleCell_FD_74264 | JGI IMG/M metagenome (GOLD analysis project Ga0075439, IMG submission 74264) | Marine eukaryotic communities from Monterey Bay, USA to study complex ecological interactions - Minidiscus trioculatus JGI Plate_4_G5... | ecosystem: Environmental > Aquatic > Marine >... | reverse complement strand
AAGAAGAAGAATCGAAAGTTATAGAATAGCAATAGAAATAAGAAAAGAATAAGAAGATGAATACGAAAGAAACAGTAATATATCCCAACTCAGTAACACATACACACATGTACCCAAATTCATATGCATACACATACTAATAACTAGCACCATCTCGAAACACGACCAAGTTCAGCCACATAACAAACCTCCGAGAACAGAAAAATAAAGCAACACCAATCACACAAGTACAAAACACCTCGAACAATACCTAACAGGAGTGGACAACCAGCCCATATTTACAAACACACGTAATAGGTACTTAATAATGAGTGGGAAAGTAACTCGCCAAGGGTGATAAAATTACACGCGGAAGAAGGAAAAAGCCATTTTCTCTTCTCTCTTCTTATCGTACCACTCCGCATACCCAACCACAGGCGGCAGAGACGACATATCCATATAGTAACAATATACATTTGGATGCAGATATCACGTAATGAAAATCCCGACCCTAAAGTGTATAAGAGGTAAATGAAACATCCATCTCAACTCTCACAACAACGTACCACAAAATTTATCTTTATGCCATCTGCCATTACATCAAAGATATTATATATCTGATATTGGAGGGGTAATACTACATTATACTTAGCCATCATACGGGAATATATGTACATATATACGAATACAGATACGTATAAATACAGATACTAAATAATTCTATACTGGTAAAGGTAGAACAATATCACTCGTGTGATACAATCAACATACTATAATATCCAACGCACAACACACACAATGGCTAGACGTAAAAGAGGGGGAAAGCGGGAAAAGGATAACAAGAAAACAAAAACCTCTCATAAAACAAATAAAGATGATGAATCCTTGCTTGATAATGTTTCTTTGGGGGATACTTCATCGACAGTTGGAGAGGTAATACAACAAGAGTATGAAAGGTTGGAAAACAATACCAAAATTGCAAATAAAAATGCGGATAAGACAACATCCACTGATGAAGCATACATGTACAAGGAAATATCAAGTGTGACAAAATCGATGCAGGAAAACTTTATTGAAGGTCTCGATGGAAGGGAGCAGCTAGCCTTTACAACGGCAACATCAATGGGTAAGAAAGAAGATATACCAACTGATACTGATGATGAAAATTGCAATTCAACAACACTTAGTATAGATATGGGTAGTTTAGATACACAAGATGTTGACGATATGGATGCGGATAGGAATACTAATATGAGTAATAGGGTTAAAAATCCATATGACAAGAGCGAAGAAGTAAAAGCTATCAGCAATAGGGTGAAGTTTAAAGCGGATAATGAATTGATGGAGGCACTCTCTAAGGGAGGAACCATTGACGTTAACATTGAGGACTTTGACAACAATGCTGATATCAATGCCACATATGAAAGACTACTGCCGACAAATATGGGACCGGATGCTCCCAAATTATATGAAGAGAATGAGAATGATGAGGATAGTACCTCAAGTAGCATAGCGGATGAGGATGAAAATGACGTTAGTGTCGATGCCATACTGGATACTATCAAGCAGGATGATTTGGATAATTATGATGAGGATGACGATGATGATGAATATTGGAATGATCTCCTACAAGCACCAAGAGAGAATCTATCGAGTGAGGTAAGATTAGTAACTTGGAATGCCCAGAATGGATTAAGGAAGAGGGTTGAACCTCTCTCAAAGTATCTTGCGAACATGCAGTGTGACTGCGCAGTAATACAAGAGCCCACGGTGGCAAGAGTTAATATAACCAACAGGGAAATGGGAAGATGGAGAAAGGCAGCCGCAATGTATGGATATGATATGATCATAACTAGACATCAATGGATGCTATTGAAAAATAGAATATCCAAGAGACTTCTCGGTACACCTATATCGGTAGCAGATGGCAGAATACTTGCAGTCGAACTATCAACTGGCAAGACAAACAGGCTACTCTTTGCAGGAGTATATGGAGTAGTAACGAGCGGTAGTAATAGCGACGGAGAGATTCAGAACAAGGATATACTGCGCAAGGATCTCCACAATAAGATCAACAAGATCAGACATGATTTTGAAGAGAAGTGTGAAAAGGAGGGAATGCAGCCAATCCAAGCTATCCTGGGAGACCTACAAGACACAGTAACTACTGGCGAGACTGACAACACAAGTAAAGGTCGTAAAATGCATGCTGATAGTGTTCTAAAATGGGGATTAGATTCCGGGATGACATCAATAGGGTATGAATGGTGTAGAAAAGGGGGTTCAAAGTATCTTACAAGACAAGGCACTAAAGGTAGTACAGGTATAGACCACATCCTAGGTAATGAGCATCTGCAAAGCGGATTAAAACACTTCGGCATCGATGAATATGCAGTGCACCTATCGGTAAACGACTCCGACCACCATCTATTATACGCAGATGTAGAAGTCAGCTTTAAGTGGAAGGGTGGAATCATACCTGCAAACAAGTCCATACAATATGGTGCAATTTATACAATTCCAATTGTAGAAGTAAAGAATGACGAAAACGAAACATCGGGCTTCGAGTATAAAAGTAGTAAGACGGAAGATGAGTTACAAGAGGATGAAATGTATAATCTACTGTCGGACTTCAGGCATGAAATGGATACAAATGAGACTGTAAGTAAAAAGTATCAAGAAGCTCTACAAACCAAGGAGGACATAGAGAAGGAGATGCTGAGGCTAGCAAGAGTAGAGCAGGACAAATGCTCCCTAAAACTCATCCCCAGAACGAGTAACCTCAGGGGGAAACTCAATCACTATTATGACCTTCTCTCTACAGCACTAGATGATACTCTAACAAGCATGAATCTAGTTAGAAATGTACCTGCCAAACATATAGGGCATGCAACAAGAAAGGATACGAAAGTAAAAGTCAAAGCATCTGACAACAAGTTTATAAGAATGAAGAATGCAAGAAGTAAACTCAATAAATTACATAATGCCCTAAGTATAGTGAACAAGGACTTGAAGTATATCAAAACTACCATCGAAAATTGTCCAGATACGAGTGTAAATCTACCAATACAAAGAATGATAAAGATCAACAAATTGAATCGACATATTATTAAAAAGGGAAGAAGAACCATTGCTTCTGGGGTAGAATCACTCTTAGAACTTGAGCAGGAAATTGGTACCCAAGTCGAATCAATCAAGAGTGAAGAGAGAGTCAATATGAAAGGACTTGATCCTCTTGATGGTAGCCGTGCTAATAGACAAGTTACTTTGCATAACCATGCATGCAGGGATGACAAACCTGTGCTTGAGCGAATGGACAAGCTGATGGAATCAATTGGGGATACAAATATGAGTAGTAAGTTCATTGATCACAAGACGTTGGAGACCTACCTCAACAATCTGAATTAGAAGATGACACTAGTAATGACGATACATCCAATAATATGGGTGACCAAATGCCAAAAGGTACAAGCACTGAAACATTTTGGAGTTCACCAACCAACATACTTCATTGGTCGAATGAAAAAGATATAAAGGCAAATGTAAACCCGAGTTACTTGTGTTCATACATTGGTGACATCATCATTAAAATCGAACAATCCAGAAAGGGAGTACAACGTCTGATAGATCGTATGAACAATAGTAATTTGAAAAGATGGTTAAATGATATTAGACGAGATATACTAGCAAACAGGTTGTCTGGTTTTACAAAAAGTCTAATAAAGGAGCCAAATCAGGCACCGGAACCTCATAATAAGATACTGATTGATGCCGACGAGCCAAGAGACAAAGATGGAAATTTGCTAATAAGAGATGCCACAACTGTCGAGGAATATCTGAAGGCAACAGAGCAACATCACGGCAACTGGGCTAGTGACTCGGGAGAAGAGAAGTATATACACATCATCGACGAAGTCATAGATATCCATGGTAATACAAAATTTGTAGTCAAGAAGACGCGTCATCCTCCTACTGAAGAAGAAATGCAGAAATTATATAGAAAGGGAAGAGTCCTTACTGACGAGCTGCAACAACATGTACGAGGTGCACACAACAGAGAAACTCTTGATATCTTTGAGAATAGACCTAAGATCGACTCGAACTTTAGATACCCACACACGGTTGATCCATCGAGTGACAAAGTCGAATTGAAAGAAATCAGAAAGAAGTTCGTTAAAGCTATCAGCACAGGCCACAGCAAAGCTAGACATAAAGGCTTTCACCTGGCCATTGTGGCACGAATGAGTTTCAAATGGGTAGAACTATGGATGAGCTGCATCGAATTCATACTATTAACAAGGATGGCACCGAGGTTAGTCAAGGAGATGACAAGATGTCCAATACCTAAACCGGGCAAACCTGGCGCTACTCGACCTTTAACAATTGCCAATGATGTATGGACCTTTATCAACTCGTTAATACATGATGACCTATCAAGTGCAATCGAGAAGGCAGGAGTACTTGAAGATGAAATCATTGCATACCGGAGGGGCAAGGGAGCAATGGATGCAATGCTGCCGATAATTAGTATGTTGGAGGAATGTTTTGTATCGGGAGAAACAATTGCATTATCAAGCGAAGATGAAGAAAAGTTCTTTGATAGAGTGGGGCTCATTATCCAAATATATACTATGATGGCCATTGGATTACCAGATGATGGATTCCTTGAATTAAAGTCAGAAGATATGTATGAAAGGAAATGTACGGTCGTTACAAAGTTTGGCAATGTAGAAATCACCTACGAAGTAGGCTTACCCCAAGGTCAAACTATTAGTGTAATAACATGCAACACGGTAGGACATGCTAAAACTGATCAATGGACAATGGAGCATGAAAATAATCCAACACCATGGAATAAAGGCTTTTACTTTGCAGTCTGTGACAAGCTAGACGAAGCATGCGAGAGAGTCAAGAACCTACTCAAGTTTATCTACTCAGATGATGCTACAGCCATCATAGCCGAGGGTGTAAAGATGTCCTTAATCGAGAAGATTCAGCAGAACTGGAGAGTAAATGAATCAAGTGATGAAACAAATGCCGATGCCAACCTTGAAGAATTGGAAACACTCATTCAAGTAGAGGTTGATACCTACATCCAGCAACATAAGGATAAGCTTTCCAAACTATTACAAACAGCACAATCCATCCTCAATATCTCAGGGGACTTCTCAAAGGTCACGAAGATTGGTAGAAACTCAGGAAAGAGTGACGTAGCAATCATTAATGTTGAGCCAAGTCTAGTAAGTATGATCCCCAAATGTTTCAAAACATCAGAACATTCTTTTGAAAAGGCTGGGCCAGTGTTGGGAGACGTACCGGTATGTTACTCTATACGAAGACCTAAGGATGATGCATCTAAGGAGGAACTTGAAGCCTACAGGAATATGATAGTCATTGAGAAGAAGTTATTAGGTGTAGTCTACGGCCTAAATGGTGATACAGCCCAAACAGGAAGGAATGGGATCAAGAAAGCAATGATAAAGATCAAGGATACACCAATACCGGAAGCCGGCCCAAAGGTAGCAGTAACGATCGCAAACACATACATCATACCTTCCACTGAATGGGCAATACTACTTGCCAAATACGACATGAAGAATCTGAATAGGTTGGACAAGTTAATCATCCAAAAACTAAGAAGACACTTTGGTCTGACAAAATCGGATAGCGCGATCAACCTTGCAAGACCACCATCATGCTTTGGAGGAGGGCTGTCAAGCTTTGTAGATAGATATATCTGTGGCTTATTGAGGGAGATGGAAGAAGCATGTAATAACTCTGGCAATCCTGGAGTAGCAATCAGGAGTAGTCTAGCCCTCACCACGATGCGAACAAACAAGCAGGAGAGGATCCTGGGGTACACACGATATGCTAAATACAACGTGATCACCCTAGCCAAACTCGGATACTATATACGAGATTGTGAGGACATATTACTGACGTTATTCATCGAAGAAATAAGAAAGATTATTAATATCGAATGCATGAACGGTATGCTAGGTGGAATTGGTAGTTTTGAGTATAATGGATCTGGGAGAATGACTGATACAGGCATTGGTACTGGAAATCCCAAGCTCACAGCATATGCCCATGGCGGACAAATACATCGAACGTATACCAAACAAAGAGACAAAGCACGTCGTAGAAAGTCTAGTAAAGGATTGGAGGCGATGAAAACACCACAAGGTTGGACATTAGAGTGCAAACAAAGTATGGGTAGCAAGGAGCAACAAGCAAGAGCATTCAACAACACATTAAAGACATTAAATCAAACAGTGAACAATACTCTAAAATGTTACGAGTGGTTACCAACTGATGATTGCACAAGTCCATTAGACGATAAGGCCGTTTGGTCAACTTTGGACGGGGAATGGGAGTTAAATACAAACAGCGAAACCCCAGCTTGGAAACAAATTGAATATGAGATAATGAGAAGGGGTAGCGAGAATAGAATCAAATACAACTGCGATGCATACCGGTCCATTCTAGACCGTATGGCAAAGAGTAAACTCCCACCATGTATCGCCACTGATGGAAGCCATGATGGGGATGACAATTCAGGCGCAATAGTAGTATTCATATATGAAGGAGATGGTGATTGGACAACTGATGAATGGACACCAGTATTAGCAAGGCTAAAACGACTACCAAGCAGGGTAGGTTTCGAGGAAGCGGACTGTGGAACAGGAGAAGCGGTTGCAATCGCATTAGCAGAGGAGGTACTACCGCCACAATTACCGGCATGGATATTATCAGACTCGAGGATACTTGCAGGTGCATATAGAATTATGAGAGATGCTATATTTCCCAGTAATCGGAAATTCATAAAAAGTCTATCAGGTGTTGGAAAAGGATCAATGATAAGAATACTCAAGGACTTAGCCTTATGGAGTAAACCCACGATGGAGTTTCTCAAATCTCAATCAAGTATCCTGAATGTGTACGGTATGCCGAAGGAACAATATAGGTTCACAGGAGAGAATGCAAATCTATCATACGAGTGCCTGGATGAGGATGACTCAGATGATGATGATGAGGATGACAATGTCGATCCAATGACAGCCCATGACATACTGCAATGGCATCGCAACAAACTCGATAAAGAGGCACAGAAGAACTCTGTGGAGTGGCAATCGTCAAATTTCCTAGGCCCTTATTACAATCAGGAAGAGCAAAAGAAGAAACTCATGGATTTGCAAAGAACACTCCGAGGCATGATATCAAACGATCCCAACAAGCCGTGGCACGAAGTTGATACGGATACAAATCCTCACAGAATATGCGTAACAGTACGTTCGCATCAGTTTCACAAAGTGACTCGAAAACCTTCGGGAAGGTTCAAGGAACTATCACCATGCAAGACACTCGTTCAAATGAATGATATGGTGGACAGAGTATGCGATATAATATTTGACGATGATGAAGAGGATGATGCCTTGGAATGTGATGCTATGGAATGTGGTGAAGAAGATGGGGAAGGAATGGAAGTAGAATTGAGAAGACCTACCGAAGATCTACCATTCGAAATCTTTAGCCTACGATTCGTTATATTCTTCGAAGGAAGACAAGTCACTAAAAATGTAAGTAAGTTAGTGAAGAAACAACACAACAATGAAAGAAGACTGAAGCTCAGTGCAAGAGATTACAATGGGTTATTAGCAAGAAACGAAGATGATATAGATATCACAGCCCTAGAATTGGGAAACAGAGGAGGCTCAGCCAGAACCATGCGAGGACAAGGATCATACAGGTTAAGAACTCAAAGACTGAACTCGCAATTCAACTTTCTCACCATCCTGGATACAGATGACAGTGTACCTGCATCGCTCCTGCCATTGGAGCAATTATCAGATGATATTATTAAGAAGTATCTTAAGGAGGAAGAATTTCACAAAGGAGTATACAATCTGTGCCCACACTGTGGAGTGGAGCTAATCAAGAGACACCGTCTAATGGTAGATGATTTGAGATCCTCCTACCTAAATCTGAATAAGAACGAACGTGCAATTGAACACAACAGATCTATAACAGATGAAGTAACATTACCCACTGAAGTCAATAGATTCGACTGGAGAAGATCTTCACCTTTACATGCAACAATATGTACGATGGAGCCGATGATTCAGGCTAGAGACTTGGGTAATTTGCTTGTCAATAATGCGGTAAAAACACTAATTGATATGGCTGTTGGATATGCAGTGAAGTATAGGTTCAGAAATGGAACAGTCACATTATATAATCACATGATGGAAGAGTTCAAAAAGTATGAATGTGAAACATTCCTCGGCTCCCTTGGAAGTTCTAATGGCAAATACGGCATCAGAAAGATCACGAGACCAACAAATATCACCATTAGAAACTATGAGGAATGGAGAGAACTGATTCGAACGTCAAACAGAATCAACGACAAGGTACATGACAAAGCCATAGCTCTAGCGTCGCTTGAAAAGTACAGGTATCCTGTAACTCTTGGAGTTTATCCACCCGAATCAGTCAACCCAGTACAGGTGTACAATCAACATCCCTTGGATACATGCTACATGGGCTGGATTCCTTTGAAATGGAAAGAATCAATCTCCAGTTGGGTCGAGCTGCTACTTGAATCGAATGTAATTAATAAGAATGCCTCGAGTACTATCGAAGAGGAATTACTCAAAGAATACAAACGAATTAGGCTTGCAGTATACCTGAGAGCACAATTATTATCAAAGTGTACAAAACAGATTATTGGTAATGAGAAGAAAGAATTGTTCAAAAAGTATGTAGATGATGAAGCACTTGATGTTGAGAAGGATGATGATGAAGACGAAGATTGGGATCCTTTATTAGATGAGGAAATAGATATTCAATCAAATTCATCTAGCATGTCAGATGATGACACACTAACAGATATAGAAAGCGACGACGAGATAGAATTGAACCTATCGGATAGTGAAGAGGAGGAGGATGGAAATGATGATGAGAGTGAAGAGGAGATAGAAACAACTAAGGATACTCGAACAAAATGTAACGGTGATAGATGCAGAATTGCAAGGAGATTAAGTTTAGACGATGGTGGATGGATTAAAAATGAACAAACAGTATGTGCAAGATGTAAGATATTTGAATCAGATCGGACTTTCGTATCAATATTAGAATCAAACATACGAAATAATGCAAAGATGAAGGATACTACAAAACTGATGCAATTGAGCAGAAAAATGAAGAATGCCAAGTCCATCATAGGAAAATACCTCATGAATCCACGTATCAACCCAAATTCCAACAAAGCACAGCCCAGACACATCAATTACATTGCAAATGACCTTCTTATAGAATATAGTAGGGGTAGGAAATTAGCAAATATCGACCAACCGCTAGAAAATGAGGATATATCGCGAATTAAAAGACAATCACACCAAATATGCGCATGTAATATCAATGAACAAGTATCTTATGGGGAGGAAGAGGAACTGCCACAACTATGCCAGGAATGCAACAGTATTATGACAGCACCGGAAAGAACTAGTGACTTACACTGCATCACATGTAATACGATTACTGACAGTGATAACAATATAAATCAAAATGGAGTATGTCAAGCTTGCCAAGTAGTATGGCTAATGCAAAACAATACTTTACAAAACAGACTCACCGATATGATTAGAGACAATGATGACATTAATAAGAACCCGGTAAGAGCTGCCGCAGCCAAGATGTTAAATGATAATGGTATGATAACGGATCCAAGAATAGTGGAAAAGAATAGCAAGAAAGATAGAGAATCAATAGAACACAGGGTGGTACAAAGAAGCAAATCCCTATCAGCCAACGCATCAAATGGAGATGAAAACTTGATAGATCATCTAGACAGGATATGGACCAAAGAATTAAAACAAACCGAAGTTGAACAACCTCCAAATGAAAGACTGGATCTACTAGATAAATCAAGGCCAATGGATAATCAAACTGTTATGAGATTACTAAACATCTTTAGAAAGGAGGTAGCGGGGTATCATTATGGAGTAGTATCGGCAACATTTATACACCAATTACAAAATACAAATACTGATTGGAAAGAGATGCGGAAGAACTTCCAAACTGAAGACATTGACTGGCCTCATCTTCATAATCATGTACCTTATATCAACCAAGAGTTCTTGCTATTCCCAACTGCATTAGTATGGGAGAACAGTTCTCTGAATGGGCATGTATGACGAGATTCGAAGTTGAAGAAGGAACAGATACGCCATGGGCCTTCATGATCATGGATGCAACTAACAATGACTCGAGGAAATTAAAGAAGCAGCTCAGGAGTATTATAAAAACAAATACTACCCTACATCTAGGAGAAAGGCGCATGTACGAAGACGAAGTGTATATACCGCCAGAAGAAGAGATGATAGACCTCACACCATGGCATCATGTACGAGGAGTACCGAGACAAGCCAACTGTGAAAGTGGTTTCAATATGTTCCTACATTTCATATTAATGATTGGATTGAAAGACATTGAGAGTATTAATAGAAGAATGACAAGGCTATCAGAAGTCGAAAACCTAGAAGATAAAACAAGAAATTGGATATTAGAGATAGTGAAAGGAGATAGGAGCTTCCTACAACTGCCAAACTGGATCAGGAATATAATGTTTGGAGGAGATGAAAGCAACGCAAGTAGTAATAAAGAAGAAGATGATGAAGAAGATGATGATGATAGTGATGATAACAATGAAGATGATGATGAAGACGATGATGACAACGAGGACAGCAGTAACGATAGTAGCAACAAAGACGGTATTGATGGTGGAAAGAAAGATGTAATGAGCTTAGGCTCAAGCTCAAGCTCAAGTTCGAGTGAAATAGTAGAGATAGTAAACAAAACGAACAGGAGAAGCCACGTGATAAGGAAGGATGCAACAGTGAGATCGATAATACCTCAACCTACCACAAAACAACTGAGATGGAACAGTATATACTTTGAATGTGATCACCTGAGACCTGTATTAGTAAGAATATCAATGGCAACTGACGCAGCAATAGCATCTCTTAACTTTATGGATAGGTTGATACAGGAACAATATGTAGGATGGATGGAATGCCGAAAGGATTTGTATCCTGGAACTGATAACAACTTTATATCAATACATCAAGGCCAATTGACAACAGCAAGAATTGACGATAATAAACTCATGATACCAATACATATGCAAGGGCCACCTAAACATTTCCTGGGTATAATACGTTTCAAGGCAAAAGAAGAAGAAAATATTACATGGGACTTTGCTGTCATCGACTCTTTTGATGACAGATATCTAAACAGTCTACACTACATGATCGAGTCTAGATCCACCCTTGCACACAACATCCCCAACATATCAAACAATATACCTAGCCCCAATCACACATCGGCAAGGTGGAGACTAATCAACTGTGTAAAACAAGAAGAAGTAGAATGCGGTGGAAGAATGGCTTTACATTTCTATATAGCCTCAGAGTGTAATGATATTGAAGAATTTCAAAGTAAGATCAACAGACTGAGCAGAATTGACAACCTAGGAAGGAAGGTCAGAAATTGGTTGGTAGATTGGTATGAGACGGAGGATGAAATCACACCGAATACACCTTCTTGGCTGCAAGGAGTAATAGAATAAAGGAAAGTTAAATGAAATGAATAGTAAATGAACAGAAAAGGAACTTTACAAACACTACACTTATTATGCCCTGCAACAGTCATAATTTGACTATACCAACAGCACCTTACACTTTCTACTCTCTTCAGTTACTACTAACCCCCCCCTATCATCTTTGAACTTCTCACTCACTCTATTAAACAGATATCAAGATCAAGATTTGTTGAGCGTGTGTGTCAGTCAAGCTTAGAAGTTTGTCTCTCTTCTCTCTGAGACTACCACTTGTATGGATGATGGTACGAGTTGGGCCCGACTCGGCTGAGCCAGCGGGGCTGGCAACAAATAGATGGGCTCCATCATCCATTCGGAAAGGAAATGTATAC
>Ga0075439_10764_pt1 | contig 11979 bp, 4 predicted proteins | sample MintriSingleCell_FD_74264 | JGI IMG/M metagenome (GOLD analysis project Ga0075439, IMG submission 74264) | Marine eukaryotic communities from Monterey Bay, USA to study complex ecological interactions - Minidiscus trioculatus JGI Plate_4_G5... | ecosystem: Environmental > Aquatic > Marine >... | reverse complement strand
CAATGAGCTTAAGTGGTGGTGTAGTAATGGGCTTACCAAGTCAACCACCATCGATGGGTACTATGTCAAATCCATCAGGCATGTTAGGGGAAAGGGAAGTTGTGCGTAATACAGGGAAACAGGCGATATTGTCCTTTTTGGATACACAGAATTGTTATTCTGTATTAAGAGCTAGTGGTAAAGTTGTTGTATATTATAGTTACTTACTTCCTATACAGATCAGGACCATCAATGCCAAGTCTAGGGCCTTCAATTAAAGGGCTATGACCATAAGCATATGGAAAATGTCAATGAAAAAAAAAACAGAAGTATCAAAGATATGAAAATAGATATAGTTGGACAGGACTTACCATGCATTCATGACACAGTCAAGACCTGCTACATTTGCTCGTTCTCCTGCCTCCTCATTGACTACACCGATCTGGAAGATGCGTGTTTCACAGTTTATGAAGGTGAAAAATAATTGATTGCAACTTCTGTTAGTACATGCGGCTTGCAAAGGCAATCACATAAAGGCAAACTATGTTCAAATGAAGTATTCGAATGGCCGAGTCTTCATATTGAACACACCATAACACACAACAAAACAATACAAACGCGGACTTTCCTATCCCGTGCTGCCTTTAAGTAATCATCACGGTCAGATACTACTACAAACTTGACTGGTGGTACTTCTTCAATCTTTGATAGTACATTTTGTATTATATCATGAGCTGTATTATCATTTGATCGTTCTGTTTGTTCGTCACCTCTTCTACGCCCATCTGGTATCATTACGTCAAACTTGACATTTGGTAATTGTCTAGTCAAGCTTTGCATCTCTTCGCCTGTTTGCTTGACATGTTCGTCAGTTTGTGGATGTGATATTGTTGATGGTAATGGTAGTAACGCTATTTGCATAGATCTACTACTTAAGAATGATAATAGCTTGCCAACTCCTGTAGTCGCTAACCATCTAGATGATGAAGTGTTGGTAGTTTGCATCATTCCCTCTTGAGACATGAGATTCCGTGCCGACATGTGGAGAGATGCATCACCTTTGCCCATTGTATTCTCTTTTTCGGAATTGGCCAGTTCTAGTCCAGCTACACCACCATCTATCTTCTTTTTCAACTTTGAGGCATACTTGTCTCGTATATCCATATGTGGAGGAGCTCTTTGTCGTGTACTTGACTTTTTGTCCTCTTCTTTTGTATCTTCTGCTGAACTACCAAGTATTGCTGACAAATCATCTTCCTTTTCGGGTTGTTTTGATACTGTTGGTGAGTCTCCGCCAAGGTTCACATTTAACAAGTTTGCCATTGATTGTACAATAGAAATGTCTGGCTGTATTGTATTAGAATGTGCTGATGCATTCTGCATATCTCTACTATTTTTTCTAGCAGCATTCTCTTCATCGGCCAATAAACGTCGAGCCTCTATAGATCTTGTTATTAAGTGAAAATCTAATGCCACTGCCATAACTTTATTATTCTTACCGACGTTGATACGAGTATCAGCTTGAGATTGGGGCAAACCTCCCATATCCATCATTGAACTATATCTACCTTTGAGATTGCAACATATTGCTGATCTTCGAGATAATACTTTTGCTGTGTGATGCATAATATAATCTTGGGTTTACAAGTCTACTCTGCCGATATATGGTGTATTGAAAGTACATCAATATGAAAAGCACTGACTAATACGCTGTACTTGATTTGATATAATGTAATATGAATAGCAATGATACTAAGCGTGGTTGGTATGATATATGACTGCTTTTATACTCTTATAACGATTTCGCTGTGCCAAGTGCCAAGCGAGAGGCGGTTTGCTCAGGCTAGGGGTTCATTAGTTCATTTATTGCTCAATTGATGCTCGTCTTTCAATATCATAACCAAGTTCGATCCAGCCACCACAGACTACCACCAGTCGAAAAAAGCTTTAAAACGCTGCTATATATGTATGTATGAACTATACATAGATTGCATTGCAGTGCTTTCAAATGGTGGTCTCGATGACGGCGCTTGAAATTGGGCGGTATCCTTTTTTCCACTGCCAACGCTAGGTACATTGCAAACCTTTCTCTTTGTAGTGATAAGTTGGTGTATATAGGCTAAGGTTGCTGCTGTTTATTTGTTAGCAGTTGGTATTTACGTGCGATCTTTAAACAAAGAAGGAAGATACAACAAATTAACTATTACATAATAAAAATCTTTCCCTCGATATCTTTGCAATACAGTCTATCTACAAAGATATAACATAAGAAGAGGAGATGGAAGAAGAACTTACATTCCCAACAACAATCAATGATGATGATGCAGTACCATTCTGTATCTCCTTAGGTTATACAAACTGTCTATCACTCATCAAATTTCTAAACACCATACTACTATCAGACATACAATATGCAGATATATACTTATTACTTGTATATTTATATTGATTGTATTAATAATTGCACAAAAGTTGAATATATTTACACGACCACCAAATGTCCCGACTAAGTTATTACCCAGACGACCTGTATTGCAAGTATTATTCAAACCGGATGATGTTATTGGAACTGCGGCTAATAATACTTCAAGTAGTAGTACTGTTGGCGGTGGGGAGAGTGCTGGCATTAGTGGACAACAACAACAGAATAGCAATATAGATGATGGTATTAGTCTATTCTCGGAAGATGAAACAAGTACAACATGGGATGGCAAAATTGGTGGCTCGCCTATACGTATCCGAGAACAAAAGAAACAGCAACAGGATGGCAATACGAATGTTAGTACAAGATCTACTGCTGAAAGATCTGCTACTACTGGATTGTCTACTTCTTCTACAGCACAACAACCAAGACAACAGAGTGCTAGAAAACAGAAACAACAACCTAAAAAGTCTGCTATATTGCATGGCTTACCGGATTCATTCGCTCCTCTTCTATCCTCATCTGAAATGGAGGTACTAACCAATGGTCTAACTGCTGATTTAATCCATGCAGTACAAATTCAAGCACAGATTAAATTACGTCAAGGACGACATATAATACCATTGGACAAAGATGAAAGACGCCCACAATTTTGGTTTGATTCCAAATCATCTAATAATATGACTTCTGGAACTGATGATGCCACAACTCATGCTGACAATACGTCAACTCAAAAGGGATGTAAAGTATCAGCCTCCATAACTGTAGGATCCGAACGATTTACAAATGAAGAAGATTTAGATACAACACGTCATACCACTACACGATCTCGTCCAATGGTAAAAAGTGCCGATTTAATATTCGATCCACCATTACGATTGGGTAATGTTGCATCAACATTACTACACTTTCCGAATCTATTCGAGGATCGGGCATTACCTAAATTACGTCGTATGCAAGTTATTGGTTTTATTATTGAATTCTTAGCTAGCTGTTGGTACTTACTTGAAAAGTTATTATGGATTATTGAATCTAAATGTCAGGTACATTTGGGTAGAGTAAAGGCCACGCCTATATTTAGGGGACGTACATCAGATGGTTCTGCACAATGGAGATTAAGTTTATCATTTACTGGACATTTGTTATTATTTGATTGGTTACCAATTCCATTTATTAGTTTCCAATTGCCAACGTTTATTATACCACAACCACATGCTTTGATGGAGTATTTAATGACCAAACAACCATTGGCAAGTGCAAGATTACGACGGGAGAATATAAGTGATGAGAAGATTGCTGTTGCGGCCTTGAATGCATTGGATTCATGGAGTACAAATGTTAAAGCAGTTGTTACTCCGCCCGCTGTTGAGGTAGATTTGACAATGGCTGGGGGTATCACTCTCTCGTTTGAAATGATGCACGGAAGGGAAGTGGCAAGCTCACACAAGGCAGCCTCATCTGGAAGAGACTCGCCAACATCACCTGGTATGGGCATACCAAGAGAAATATCAAGTAATTCTTTAACGTCATGGTCAAAGACTGATTCGTTACGAATGAGGAGTGTTAATGTGCCTACATCTGGTCGAGTTGCACCAGGCAAGATCTTTGATGCAAACTCGTTAACGCCTTGGTATCTGGAGACATCCGTTGACGGTTCATTGAGCAAGGATAAGATTGTTGTGAATGTTTCTCGTTGTCTTGGCCGTCATGAAGATGAGCATGCTGCGATCCCATCCAGGAGTATGTTCACCTTGTCGGGCAGTGTTATTGTAGCACGAGCAAAAGAGAATGCTAGTGTACCAGGTCCATCATCTGGACGGACTCTCCTCAAACGACAACTATCAAATGCCAATCAAAGCAATTATCCCCCGATACATGCATTATTGTTATTTCCAGATGCATATGTACCGTCAAATCGATCGAGTCAGCATCTTGTTGAATATGATTATGCCTTTGATGTCGGAGAGGAAACCAATTTAGATGCAGTATCTTTGTCGTATGGTGCATCACATCCAATGCTCAAAGGAGGAACAATCATTTCATGCATGCTCGAGTCGATATATGCTTATGGTTCCATCTTTGCTCGAGAAGGATCTCTTGCCGATCCGAGTGTACAGGTTAGAAAGAGGAATATTCTTAGACACCTTCCAGCGTGTGACTTCACTGCAGGTATCAGTAATACATATCTCCCCAAGCAGGGTATCAATTACTTCGATGATGGTAATACTCGCAGTATCCCAGAGATGGAAGGTGGACGAGTGATGTTTCGTATTATCGGAGGCCTCGATGAATCAATGTTGCGTGGCAATGATAATTCTACCAATCCTCCAATCCTTATCAAAGAAGGAGTCAAACTCATTGCCGACTTTGGTGTTAGTTCGTTTTCACAAAAGAGTGAGACAAAGGTTAATGAGTTTCCAGAGCTTGAGATCTTTGAAGGCTCAAAGTTGGTAAGCACCATTCTTGGAAGTGTTGATGGTAGCATTACTTGTCACTTACGACCACAGTCAGAAGTGACAGTATCATCATCAAGCTCTGGGCCTAATGTTTTCAACCCTCTCGAGGCATATGAAATCGACTTTAGTGGATCTGCAGTCTCTCTACGAATCAAAGAGTCGTCGTTCAATTTGGATCATCGAAGAATAATCGTCCCAACCGAATCTACATTTGCACTAAAAGTTCAACAGAGTGTAGTCAATATGATGTTTGAAGGAAAGACTGAATGTGAATTGGTGTGGGATTTCCAGGGTAGCTCGCCAATACTTCAAACTACACCTCAAGGTCAGACACCGGCCCTGAGTAATCATGAAGATAGAAAACAAGCCAATCTATTGATTAAAGACCTTCGTCAAGGTCGATTGAACTTGGAGGTGTCATCTGTAGGTGGCATTTCATTCAATCAAGCGGAAACCGTCCGTGAAGATAAAGTTGGTCTTTATGATTGGAAGTTCTTCAACGCCATTGTAAGTCCTGATGATGACTCTCCTTCTCGTATAATGGATGTATTACATGACAAGAAGACAATGCACCAGCTCTTGGCGGTCATGAAGCTTGTTAACTTTGATATCGAGCGAGCATTTAGATATTTCTTGACAAAGGTTTGGAGAGCAAAGGAGATTCTTGATGAGGAAGGCATCTCTGATCCAGGCCAAGCCATTCCCAACTACAAGGTTGCTCGGTTGATATCACTCTTTCTATGTGAAGACACAAGTCAAGTCGATGAAGTACTACCAATCATTCGACGCATAGTGGCTGGTAATGGACTTGACGTTATCAAGGTGAAAGAATTGCTTCGGAAGCATGTCGAGGCCTATGATGAGTGGGCAGCAGAGATGGACCGTGCCGTCAAGTGGGCGGCAGTTGCACTTGGTCCCATGGCAGTACAACAACCAATTGAAGAGACTGAAACACCACCATTGTCAGAGTGTTTGGATTTCAGTCGTTATGAAGGCATTCCGACAGCGAAGGAGCTGTATCAAACACTTCAAGGATCTCCACAGCTCCCTCTTGATCAGTCCTTCTCGAGTCTTGTAAGCCGAATTGCTCCATATATGACACTTCGTCAAGTGCGTTATATTCTACATCTACGGCCAGCAAGTCACTGGCAGCCATTTGATTTGAAGAGACTTCGTTATGTCTACTCGATTAAGAAGAAGGTTGCTGAAATCTCTGAGAGCTATGGTGGTTTATCGTTCATGCCGCAGTCATTTTTTGTCAGCATCTTTCTCGGAGAGGCGACTCGTTCAAGCCTACGAGCATCCACTCAGGTCAATACTGATGATAATGATACAGATCCAGAAGTATCAAAAGGTGGAAATAAGCGAACCGGCTTGTCCGTTCTGCGGCAAAGAAAGTTTGGTCAAAGCCTCCGAAATACAGGATCTGATAGTGATCTTGAAAACTTTATCATGTCTCCAGCCGGACGAATCGCTTCTGTGCATGCGAGTATGAACAATCTAGCTAATATGCATACTACTACTCAGTCTGATCGACCTGACTTGACAAAGGAAATATCTCCCGTGGTTGATGAGATGCTAGGTGATTCACTGCTAGGGCCTCAAGACATTGCTATTCTTCTTCAAGCTGGTTTAACATCAGCTGTGAAAGGATCAACAGTCGTACAACTCAACCAACGCATGTTACTAGATCTCATGGCTAGTCAGCCGAGATCTTTTGCAATTGCCGTCCTCGCTGAACTTGGTAATGATGGACCAAGACCGTTGGCTTCTGCATTAATGGCCCTCTGTGATCTAGATCAAGGATCCTTCAAAGAGGCACATCGTATTAACATGCACAACTTACTAGAAAGTTGGCTACCAGGATTGAGGATTCCCAATCGTGAGGATTATCTAGCCGGAGGGAGATGGGCACGCTCAAGTTTCTATGATGCCATTTACTCGGTGGCGATTAACATACTTGATTTAACTGAGACATATCGAGGACTAAAGTTACGTGTTCAACAAGTTCGTCATCATCAAGAAACAGATCCGTTACCGATTCCAATGGAGAACTCAAGTGACTTCAAGTTTCAGCCAACATCTAAATTGACTTCTGCTATTGAATATGCAATTACTAACATTAGTACTGCAGACGAGCTTGGTAGAATTGCTTTGGATGACTTGATTCAGAATAGGAAAACATCTGGTGAATGTACTGAAGCTATTACAGCATATAAAGAAGCGTTTGCTGCTTGTTCTCAAGTACTAGCAATTGATAAACTTGCATTCCAATCAGATTGGTTCAAGTCTTTCTTCAGAAGGAATTACGATGCATTAATGATCAAATCCATCTATGATAATGTGATGGATGATGTAGATAGTGTGAGGTACTGGCTGGAAGCATTGAGGCGTGGAAGCAGAGGAATAGGTGTGACTCCTGATAATGAGAGCTTCAATACATCACCTCTTTCGGGGTCTATGGATGCGCTTGATATTGACTCTGCCAGAATTATTGCAATGGATTCTCTTTCGTCAAAGCCTTTCTTCATGTGCCCTGGCAAGCAAACTGAGCAAGACTTGATCGACGGTATTATTGAAGCACTTTTTTATGATGAAACGGAACGTAATGATTTGATGAATGACCCCTTGGTACGTCTTCTTATATCAAATGAGCCTGGGCATTATAACTTCACACTGGTTAGTGCAATGGGGGTTATTACAGAAGGTGAAAGGGGTACTGAATTACGAGACTCCTTTAATCGGTTAGAAAAGGCGAGGGGTATCGTTACAATTAGAGCCGACACCGGCACGGCGAGATCTATCGACTACAATGCATCCAAGATTGAAGAAGCTGTCGAGACAGCAGCTAAATTGAAACGTCCTTATGGTCTACTTGGGTACTCTCAAGGATGTGCTAATGAATTCAACTTCGAGTCTAGGATGATATCGGGTACCCCCGATCAACAAGATGTTCTTAGTGGACTTATTTGTCGTCAACTACTCTTCTCGGCGGCCAATGGAAGTATGCACGGCCCAAGTGCAGAGGCAAAGGTGCACCAGCTTATTACCATGTGTGAAGACTTCTTCAAATATCAACAGGGCTACTTTAGTCGAGCCTTCATCTCGTCTACATTGGAAGGATTGAATGGTATACTTGATTCGGCTGCCTTTCAGAAATTTTTAGGCGGAGCTAAGTCGTTCTTTCCGGATGCACTACGACAATTCTGGCGTGAAGCTCAGCACCTTCCTCATATTCCTACAACCGTACTGCGTGGAGTACTTGAAACCCATACAACACCTGAATCACTTGAGATGATTTGCAACATGCTTGCGAAGCAAAGTGGTTCTGCTTTGCATGATAGTCAGGTTCATGTGTATGATAGTGTAGGTCACCCAGTCTATGTCAAGAATCGTAATGGACGCATCCTCAAGAGTACTGATATGGGAGGGTCCATTCAACGTACTCATCACTGGAGTCCGTTGTCAGATGAGGTTGAGTTTGTGAGAACAAAACGTGATGTACAGCAAGGAATATTCGACTGTGCAAAAGACAGACACATCTTTCCTTGGGTTGATGTTAATGCAAGATTTGGTATCATCAAGTATACTACTGAACTTGATAAAGGCAAACAATCTAGCTAGTAAACATAGAGTTATATTTGTTGTAATCGAGTATTATTCTCCTACTTCGACTCCGTCCAATAACAATATTGGATTGAAATAGTTCACATAGAGTCGCTTCAATCCCCCTTAACTTACATTGTATCCAACCTTACAATAAAATTAGCTACCCCCCACGACACACACTAAGAACTATTCTTCTTCTTATCATCTTTGCCCTAAGCACGATTCTTATTCTTATCATCTTTACAGTGTTTTCCGTAATGCTTCAAAGCCAAAATCAAATCCTTCTTTGCGTAGTCCTCCTCGTCACCGTCATCGTACTCAACATGCCAGAACGGTGGCGTCTCTATATCAGAAATGAAGGGTGTGGGGTGAGAAGGGGCATGAAATATGAGTAGAAAACATTATAGCATAGAATTCAATCTACTCACCTGAGTCATCATATTCCATGACAGTTCCGAAATAAGTTTCACCATCAAAGTCTTTGGATATACGCTTGCGTACAAAACTTCTTGGGTCCTCAGATCTAACAAGAGATGAAACAGATGATATTGAATCTGAATGTTTGAGCTTCTTCGACGGTTTGGTATCTCCATTCGCCTTGTTCTTTTCACCCTTCATTGGAAAGCTAGGAATTTCAACTGACTTCTTCTCAATGGCTTCCTTCTCCGGTTTCACAACTTCATTCTTCACTGCCTTCTTCTTTTTCTTTGATATTGGTTTCTTCTCCCCGTGTTTTTGAAACATTTCAAGCATTTCTAACAACTCCTCAAAAGAAACATCTTCCTTGTCACCATCATCATAGTGGATAGCGAAGTCGTAAGTGCCCCCGCCAATTTTATTTACTTTGGCAACCTTGCCTCTGAAGATATTGTCCCCATCATCTGCTTCGACTTCAAAGTGCTTGGCCACACGTTTGCCGATGTACATCTCTTGAGATGTTTTGTTGGCTGACTCTTTCTTCCTCCTATCCTGGACCTTTGTAGAAAGAACATGGCCAATTCCATAATTGATCAAATGTTTTGAATTCTCAACTTGATACTGCGCTTTACTTCCACTACTACTTGCTGCTTGCTCAATCAACCCACCATAGTCGGGTTGCAAAAGGTTCGCCAAGATATCACCATCTCCACCTGTGACAAATACAATCTTTTCCCTATTAACCTTCTCCGTTTCATCATCAACCGGCATACGGCGTTTCTTGTGGTATGCCTTTTCAATCCATTGTTCAATAACATTTCTACCTTTGTAAGCAAACTCCTGGAAAGCATCTGCCATCATTGCTTCTTGAGTGTCTCTTGCAAATGTTGGTAATGGCTTGCCCATATCTTGTGCCTCCTTCACTCGTGTAAGAACTTCTTGTGTAGATATTTCTGGTAATGCGGAGGCATCTTTTGTCAATGACCGAAACTTACTCTTTATTCCGGGACCGATTCCACCTCCCATTATATTACCATCATAATCGGTGGCAGAATATGTCGTTGCTGTCCCACCATCGAATACTAATGCAGGATGGCCATGAAAACGCACAGCTCCAGTTAATGTAGCTAATCTATCAGTGCCCATCTTGTCATATCGTCCCTGATCACTTCGAAAGAAATCTTCTCCTTTCATAACAAAGAAACGAGATGGCACTGTACTCCAGATCTTGGCTAATAAATCCTCCTGTGCTTTATTGGTACTAACAACATAGATAGAAATTAGAGGACATTCACGTTTCTTTGATTGGTTGATTGCATCAATGGCCACAGCTAAGAGTATTATATGAGAATGATATTATGTGAGAATATGGTATATATAAATACAGTATGTATAAATAAATGTAATAATGAGCCTTACCATCAATAGATTTGCCAAAGATATAATCATGTGGATCATCGGGAAGATTTCGGCTAAGAATTGATAATAGGTCTTCTGTTTCAAAGTCTGATGGGTCGAGATGTGGAGTCCTATCATGTTTTTTCAAATACGTGAAAAGATATAAAAGATTCGATGTGAGTTATTGATACATCAAGTATAAAAATATGATACATCTATCAAATGGATATTATGTACAAGAAAAGAAAATATGATATAATACAAACTCATAAAGCACATAAAATATATCAAATGGATATCAATAAACGCACCTCCAAAATATTTGAGGATTATAATCCTCATCATCTCCATAATGTGTAGCCCAATGCAAATGGGTATTACCACAGGATATTGAAAAGATGAGATCTTCGCCATCAAGAGGGGCGGCATCTGGCCAATTTGTTTGATGCAGATATGATGATGACATTATCTACCAACTATATATCTGTACTACTACTCTATTTCTTCTTGTTATACCACAAATGTTTTGATATTTTAAAAAGATACGACCCCATTGAAAAGCGATAGAACGGTTCTTTCATAAAAGAAGTCTTCTTGAAAATACGAAAGACAATCTTCCATCCACTAAACTTCCCTAAGCTTTTTTTACTAACAAAATGTAACTCGGTCAATAATAGGTGTTTCTACGTCAGTGAACCCTCTATTGAGATCTACTAGATCCCCTCAATCCATTTATCATGCTAAACTTAGGTTGCATAATGCATAAAAGTAAGAAAAACACAAAAGAAAATCTCCAAAACAGCCTGGAAACCAACAAATGAGCAGCTGATTGGCCATCAAGTGGTGTATACCAATGCACAAGTGCTACAATAGTGGTTGTTTGGCATTGTATAGGTGTATAACAAGTTGATGAACACTCTCAGCATGATTGTAAGTCCTTCCACCATACTTTACAGCCACTTGTTGGCAGGTTTCATGCCTCAGATTCGGCATTTCCAACCACGTTTGAATTGGCATTTGGCTATCAAGTGGTGTATACCACCTCGCAAGTGGTTGTTTGGCATTGTATGGGTGTATAACAAGTTGATGAACACTCTCAGCATGATTGTAAGTCCTTCCACCATACTTTTACAGCCACTTGTTGGCAGGTTTCATGCCTCAGATCAGGCAAAAATCCTGATTTTCTGCCGATGGTCAGGCAATGTTTGGCCATTGGCAGGTAAAAGTATGGTGGAGGGTGCTAGAAATATGCTGGGGGTGTTACTGACCTTGATATGCACCTAGGCAATGCCAATCATCTACTATTCTAGCACCTGCATGCTGCTATACCCCCACTTGATGGCCAAAGGTGTCCTGAAGTTGGCTGGAAATCGCAATTTTTTCCTGTGATCTGAGGCAAGAAACCCGCCAACATGGGGCTGTAAAAGTATGGTGGAGGGTGCTAGAAATATGCTGGGGGTGTTACTGACCTTGATATGCACCTAGGCAATGCCAATCATCTACTATTCTAGCACCTGCATGCTGCTATACCCCCACTTGATGGCCAAAGGTGTCCTGAAGTTGGCTGGAAATCGCAATTTTTTCCTGATCTGAGGCAAGAAACCCGCCAACATGGGGCTGTAAAAGTATGGTGGAGGGTGCTAGAAATATGCTGGGGGTGTTACTGACCTTGATATGCACCCATACAATGCCAATCAT
>Ga0075439_10394_pt1 | contig 12010 bp, 6 predicted proteins | sample MintriSingleCell_FD_74264 | JGI IMG/M metagenome (GOLD analysis project Ga0075439, IMG submission 74264) | Marine eukaryotic communities from Monterey Bay, USA to study complex ecological interactions - Minidiscus trioculatus JGI Plate_4_G5... | ecosystem: Environmental > Aquatic > Marine >... | reverse complement strand
TTCCAAGAGACATTTGAGCACTAACCATTGTTGCCATTGCCCATACATCTGCTCTCGAATACTTATTCTTAAACACTTCTACAATCGGTGCAATCTCCTCAATAGGCTCGAGTAAGCCATTGTTGTCGGGATTTTTCAAATCTACACATCCATCACATCCACCGACACAATCATGAAAACCTAATCTAAGATACTTTGGTATCAATTCTCGTTCACTATCTGTAATTAACCTTTCAATTGCAGTACGCAGGTCAGGATCGGTATGTGTGCATTTAAAATCATCTGGCACGCCAGCCTCAGCGGCATCATCACCCTTCCTCGAGGCATATAACATTGTACAACATTCATCATGTGTCCAATATTGTTTCAGGTAGCTAGGACGATCAACACCACACGGTGGTGCATTCACCTCGCCTTGACATTCTTTAACACATTTCAAATTATTCCAATCTATCCACCACTTGTGATGATCAGCTTGTGCTGACTGTTGGATGATTGGATAGAAGATAGGATAGGATATGAGTTAAGATAACATATCTACACCAAAAGTCGACATAAGATTGCAACATACCTTGACTAGAACAGCTAAAGCTGCAGTAGCAATGGGGTACTTGATCATCATTAAGTATTTATGAGAGTGATTAATAACTGATTGTCGAGAGTTGCAAAGTTGAAGAGAAGCGCGCTCGTTGTATCATAGGTTGGCAGTTCTAATGTGTGGGCGTCTCTCTGCTTTTTTTACAATAACGCTTGTCTACTACTATCAGTTCCTATGTAGAAATTTAGGGCCACTGTGAGACACTAATCGCACTCTCGACCCTCTCTTCATTCAAGCTATGCTTGTTTACTATCGAGCAGTTAATCAACAACTAAATAGCAATCACTTCTACTTGTTGTCTTACTACGTATACTATATACATAGAAAAAATGAAGTCTTCTCTACTAATTGCAACGCTATCGTTGCAACTAACTAATGCACAACATCATCGCCTACGAGCAAATGGAGGTAATATGCTTGATTCTATACTGTCAGAGATAACGTGAGTGCAATGAAACATATATTATATAACGAGTTCATATATTATATATATATATTCGTGTCGCACACATATCATATGTTCACTAACAAACATTAAAATCTTGTTGATCACTTATGATAGGAGAGAACAAATTCTATCTGAACCAATTTCACACACCAATGCAAAGGCAGAGAAACATGGCAAGGCAACAAAGTTATTCAAGGAGAAGACTAAATCTGCAAAGTCAAATGGTAGTAATACCAAAGGTGGCAGTAAAATGCCCTCCACAAAATCTGGAAAAGGAGAGACCATTACAGATGTGCAGCACAAATCTGGAAAGACAATCAAGATGGCTGATGATATCAAGATGAAAGAAGCCAAAGCGGGAAAGATGAAAGAGTCAAAGGCGGAGAAGATCACTGGTACCAAAACGAAGGGAACCACTACAAAGAGTGGAAAGGAGAAAGGGTCAGCATCACAACCTGGCGGTAAATCAGAAAAGATGAGCATCAAACATAATATCTCAAAGGGAGGCAAGGAAGTTGCAGCGAAATCAACAAAGAGTGCATCAACACCAATACCATCACTATCAACTCAAGAAGCCGAAAACGCTGCAACACAAGGATCTTTGAGTGATATTGATCTAAGTGAACTACAAAAAGGTCCCGAAAAGTATGCTGGAATGAGTCTACGTCAGGCGATTGAGGTACTTATTGAGGAAAGTGAACGAGAATTGATACCAAAGTATCTTAGGTTGGGGTTTCATGATTGCGTAGGTGGATGTGATGGGTGTGTAGATTTGGAGAATCCCGACAACAATGGATTACTCGAACCTATTGAAGAGATTGCACCAATTGTGGAAGCATTTAAGAGTCAATACTCAAGAGCAGATGTATGGGCAATGGCGACCTTAGTTAGTGCCGACAAGTCACTCGTTGCATTAGATGAGAATGGTGAGCTTGTAGACGAACGTCCCGAAGGATTGCATTGGTTGCACTTTCCTCTGACACATGTTGGTCGAAAGGATTGTGAAGGAGCCGATTCTATGGGTATCGGTGGACCTGATATCGAGATGCCAAGCAATGATCTGACTACTCATGAGCTACTAACATTCTTCGGTGACGAATTCAACTTTTCTACTGACGAGACTGTCGCCATTATGGGTGCGCATAGTGTAGCCGTTGCTTCTCGTACTAATGTTGGCTTTGGTAACCTTGGGAAAGAAGAGGGATGGGTCTGTCATGCTGAAGAGTACATTCTTGACAATAGATACTACGCCGTGTTGGTCGGAGATGAAGGCGATGATGTCAGCTCTGCTCCGAATTGGGAATTGGAATTTGTTGACAACTCGGAAGGAATTGAATACATTGATGAGGAAGATGGCTCAACACAATACCTTGAAGCCGGTATCCCTCACAGATATCAGTGGTTCAACACTGACCAGTGTGATGGCAACGAGAGACCAATAATGACTAATACTGACATGGCACTTGTGCGTGACTTAACAGGTCATATATCAACCGATAATGGTGGAACGGACGGCAAGGTATCATGTGCTTTCAAGCAAGAGTCGGGAAAGAAGGCTTGTCCAGTCGCTCATGAAACTATGCAGAAGGTATTAGAGTATAAGATGGACAAGACATTGTTCTTGTTTGAGTTTGAGCAAGTACTGGGGAAGATGATAAACAATGGCTATTCCGATGACGAGCTACAAGCTGTTGACCTTTGATTGTGTTGTGAGTTTGATCACTATATTTTATATGTTTAGTATTGTTATAATGTAGAATGTACGGGTCTTGTCCAGTAGATAATGTAGTAGTATTGTTAAGTAACTATAAAGGATGAAGTAATATAGTAATACAACACAAGTCTTTCATTACACGCTACTACAATGCAAAGCGCCTGGACTCACCCAAAATTAGCTACTATAGGCCTCAGAAAAACTTCATAAAAAATAACTTCAAGATTTCTATAGGCCTCGGAAACCGAATTGTTGTTTGCATGGGCGATGGTGCAGTTTGTTGGAGTTAGTTTACTTTATTATATCTTCTGTTGTAATTAATATATATACTCTAGCGGTATTTACTTTGTAGGCAAGTACATATTCATATTATTATTTCAGAATTTCTCAGCGGAGATATAAATAAAATATGTCGTTTGTAGATAATAAATCATCATTCGATGTCGATGTAACAACTTCACCGGATGATAGTTTATTAGTTTCACCTACTGCTGCCGCCGCCAATAGTCGTAGTCAAAGATTAGGAGATATAGATGATAGTATGGATAATGGCAATTTAAAATCGAACATCGGCGGCATGGTACATATCAATAATTATTATAATCAAACATCTGATCAACAACGAGATGATAATAACTTTCTCCTCGAGGATAGCATGTTGGATGAATCATTCCAAACATTATCAGGGGGTGGCGGAGAAACAACACCAATGAGGTCTAAATTTCGTACATCTTGTTTTTCGGCTATGGAAGAACTAGATTTCTTAGCACCTACTCCGTGTAAGTCTTCAACAACCAATATGGATGAAAAAAGTAGTAGTAAGTCTGAAGAGAATAATAAGAAGGAATGTGGAGTGGGTATTATGGAATCATCACCTGTCGATGAGGAGAAGAAACAGTTGTTTACATTGCCTGAAGAAGAAGATAGTAAACTGTTTGGTGTAGATGAACCTGCCAAGGTATCAACTGAATTACAAGTTAATACAACAAACAATAACAATACAAGTAACAATATCCTTGGTAAGGATGCAGCATCCGCCTTCCGGCATCCATGTATACGTCAATCATCAAATGAATCAATTAGTTTGGAGTTAGAAATGGCGCATCCTGTTAATAGCAATAATAATTCAAGTAGCTTTGATTCTAGTAATAGAGAGGACTATTATTATGAATCTACACATTTCAATAATGATGCTGCTAAGACAAGTGTGGTAAATGATATTGATTTATCCATGGAGGTTGAGAAAGGTGCTTCTATTAAGTCAAAGAAGGAAGTGTTAGTAGAAGAAAATAGGATAAATAATATTGGTATGAGCACAGCTGTTCAGACTCGAGAAGGAAAGGAAGAGGCAGCAATGGAAGATCCAGCGAAGCAACTGGGTGCATTAAAAGAAGAAGAGGAAGGAAATGAGAGCCATCCTGAGAATTGGGGGGAGTTAGATGAAGAAGATGCGAATGATGATCAGGATGACTCACTCTATGACCAATCAATTAATGATACATATGATCCCAACCAACATCAGCAGCAAGCAGACGAGCAGCATGTTGATAATGATGATCTAGAGGATTCAACACCTGGTAATGGTGATGATGGGGCAGCACTTGGTTACCTGGATAGTGATAGCAGTGATGATGATAGTGATACCGAGATCAACAAGGACTATGTGGACACAATGAGAGATAGTATATCAAGTTACTTCTCTAGTCGTTCTGATTCATCTCAGATTGAGAACGGAAATAACTCATTGGGAGATTTGGCAACGTACAAAAATGATGTAAACGAGGAAGATCAGAATGATGTTGGCGAGGCATGTTCATACGCCACCAATGGTATTCAAAGTGTTCAATACCAGCGATATGAAAATGTTCTTGTAGAGTTGAAACAAAAAGGTATTGGGTCAAATAATAATACTGAAGAGAACCAGAGTAATAACAACAACTTGAACGAATCACAAGATCTCTTAGTGGATGGAAATGTACATAAGAATGATTGTATCAACTCCAAGCCAGCTGTGAAGTCAAAATACTTCCCAGAAACTACTTTCGAGGAGACACGGCCACTTCAAAATGATCAATTTACTTTCGCAAGCTCTGATATTATGGTTGACGACAGTTTCATCCAGAAACACGCACCTCATACTTTATTAGGGAATAATAGTAAACAGTCAGCTGCTGAGACTTTATGTGATTTAGCCAATCAAAGTACAGTTGACGGCATTGACGAAATCAATAATCATGCAGCAAAAGTGAATGAAGAGAAGTTTCACTTTCAATCAACGTCTTGTGAACAGCAAGTTGGACGTCGAGACTTGCACTGGAATGATGAAATGGAGGATATGCTTGAACTCAAACAGTCCAATCCTTTCGACTATGATGATGATAGTGTCGATGCTGAACAAGAAGTTGAAGCCCGAGGTGAAAAAGAAACAACTCTACAGTCCACAGTGCATGAGAGTACCAGCATTGATAGCCGACGATGGTCAAAGGAATCGGCACTACCATCAAATATTGATAACAGTTCTCTATCTCCAATCTGTGGCGATGGCTCATCACCACATAATTGTGAACTTGGCTCATCTGATCTATCTGCTGACAGTGATAATAGTCTTTCAAACTCGAGTGACATGGCCGATCTCAAGACAGAGAAGTCATCCATATTTCAAGTGCTATCACAACAACCTATTCAGAAACAACCTTCAAAGGAAGTGGACGAGCAAGAGATTCCTTATCAATCACTTCAAGGAAATACAAAGCAACCTGATAGTAATAACGAATCAATCGATACTCAAGAGGTTGAACAATCAATTGTACACCAAGAACAACAGTCAGATACCCCAGCACCGGTCAACAAGAAAACACTGGAAGACAGTAGACAATCACTTGAAGATTTATCATCGTATGAGCAGACTTTTAGCTCAACTTCAAGTGCTTTCTTAGAAAGTTTGAAAGGAGCTGCCGAGATCAGAAAGAGAGAAGTCTCAAGAGTACGTCAGAGTATGGAAAGAAAAGAGCAGATACTTTATGAAGAGAGGATATCACCATCATCAATGGAGGCCGTTGAAGAGGAAGAAGAGACCATTATCAATCATTCAAATCGACTCAATGCGAGTTCAACGTCTTCATTGACGAGTGACTGTGCCAGTAAGCCACGAGCATCAAATAGTTCCTTGTCAGCGCCTCGACACAAGTCATCAGCTTCTGATGAAAATCCTTTCATTCCTTTCATGGCAGAGCCAGAAGTGCCAGACCCGAGATACTCTGCTGCTATCGGTTCGAAGAGGAAGAGTAGCAACGCATTCAAGCCTCACCCTACACAGAACAAATCATCTGTGAAAAGCTCAACCTCTAATACCAAACCAACCAAGAGACTTCTGTCGAGTCAAGATTCAAAATCATCGCAAGAGAAACGTTCTTCTTCTACTTTCAAAGCACGACCATTGCCTGCATCGACCTTTATCAAGCCATTACTTAGAGATCAAGGGAAGTCAATACGAAGTGGAAAGGAGAATGGCACAGCGTTTGTTCCTTCATCAGAGATGCGTGCTCAAGAAAGGTCTATATATGATGCTAATAAGAAACAGCGTGAGCAACAACAACGACAAGATCAATTAGAAAGGAGAAATCAAGTCATTCAACAAACTAGATCTGAAATACGAGAGCTAAAAGAGAAACTTCGTTAGGATGTTATGCAAACTTAGGTTAGTTGTGCTATTGTAACAACAAATAGATATAAGTATTCATGTAAGATATTCAATTTTGTCTATCATACATTATCTATTCTACCTAGCAAGCCCTAGCATTCCTTCCCCTATTCTCTATTTACTCTCATGGTGTAAACAGAATACTCTCATTATCAATCAGAATAGGATGCTTGTGATCAATCACCATATCACCCTCCTTCAAGAGTGATTCAATCTCATCGTACTCGTTATCTTTTTCATACTTTTGTTTGAGATACATATCCAATTCGCTACCCTCGCCACCGGCATAGTAATCTTCAACATACTTAAAGAGATTCTTTACAGTGGAAATGATTGCAGGAGTTATCATAAAGTAAGGAAGACCACCACCCACATCCATCTGAAGAAGGTACTCAACATCAAAGCTATCAGTACCAGTAGGTGCAAGTGTTGCTGCAAACATATGAGAGTGAGCTCGGACGTGACGTTTGCCCTCGGGGAATAGATGATTCTGACTTTCACTCATTTCTGTCCCCCACAATACTGTTGCTCCGTTCTCATACTCTTGCATCCCACCGAGTATGAGCTGCTCTCTGGGTGCAATAATTCCTTGTTTCGTCTCAGTATACCCAACTCCAATTCTTTTGCACTTTCCAAATCTCTCTTCATCACAAAGTATAGCGTTATCCAATCGACAGTAATCGTGAGTTGGGTCGATTGGATATATCTCATAGTTCTCTTTGACCTGATCATCCCACTGTTTCCTCTCATCGATATGTGTTAAGATATGACTAAATCTTTCCCCTATACACGGCCCATTGATTGTGGATCTAAACCTGAGTAAAGGTACCTTGACATTTTGAAAGCTATCTGCCTTCTCAATTTTATGAACAGTCTTCCTCTTGTTACTTTCAATCTTCCTCCATAATACTTCGGGATGTTCATCATCAACGAATTCAAAACCTAACCTTCCATCTCCATTATTTCCATGTTCTATAACCTGCTTTGCCAACGGTGATGCTTGTGTTATACGATCAAAGAGTAATACTAGATTTGGTAATTCAATCTCTACCTCTTGTTGGTATTCTGGTTTCTCCGACACTGGAGATCTACTTACGGTTGTCCCGGCACCGCTAGTTGTAAAAGCATACCCTTCTTGGATTGATAAAAGGAAGCATATGTTATATAGAATGGTTGACAATATCATGGTATAGTATAGATAGGTATGCCTTGTAATGCAATAAGAACACCACCAAATGTTGACACTCTCGACACTCGACGATCTTCTCGGGTATGTTTCACTGCTACCAGGCCAATAATATATACTAAATAGATACACTAATTATCAATATATGCTATAATATATAACTCTCCCGGTTTTGTTATTATGCCATGTATCAACAATACTCTCTCTCTCCTCTCTCTAGGTAGACACTTTGTTCCTCGCCAGCTGATTGAATGATGAATATTGCAAAAGAAATCTTCTCTCAAGAAAGGATACCACAAGTGCCATCCATGTGATTGAGCGAGAGGCGAAAAAATATCAATAAGCCGCCGTTGAAACCTCTTCCCACTTTGACATCTGCCTTGCCATCGATAATAACACCATATATAACATCATCAACAATTAACAAAGAGTAATGTCATCCCTACGCCTTATCGTTTGTCTATCTTTACTCATCGCCGCCAACTCTTTCATGGCTGTTGAATCTGGTGAACAGCAATGGTCGGGTAATACAAAGATGATGTTTGATACAATGTTAAGTCGAACTCCATGGTTTGTTCGAGAGAAGGCCAGGGCGGCTATGAATGCAGCAATCGCTGAGGTTTGTCGACAGGGTATTGTTACCGAGCAGGATATGTATGAGATTGTCAGACGAACAACACCAAGTATCTTTCAATCGAAGAGCTTTGCAATCATTGAAGAGTATAAGAGTGTTTAGAAAATAAGGTACACAACAAGACTGTTAGTGGTATTTGGTGATGTTGTACCATGTGAAGTTGATTTCAAAGTGTGAGAGATGAGTTGTCTAGAGGATCTATATCGTGTGTGATAGTCCTAGACCGTGTATTGAATAGACCTTTGTAGAAGATAAGATAAAGTACTAGAGCAAGAATTACTTTGCTGCATAACTTGTAGTAGACTTTAGGTTCTCTAGATTACATAGAATACTTATTCTTTTGGATACATTTAATATTACACCTTACCATACACTCTTACACAACTTATATACATACATACGATCGCCGTATACTCTCTTGCATATGAACTAACAAACTGATGAAGCAGCTGAAGCTAATGCAGCCATTGTCATCGTCAATTGAGTCGTCTCACCAAAGGCTTGGATATCAGCACGGCCACAAGAGCAAGCGGCAAATGACAAACCACCTGCACCAAGCAACCACGGCCCGGCAGCTACTCCACGAACTCTCATTAGATTACCCATTGCCATAGTAGACAGACACAAAGTGACAGCCGGAACGACGCACTTGACGACTTTGCCACATGTGTATGATAGTACACCATCGATATATCTTGAATTGTTCTTCTTTGAATCCAAGTCACTGTTATCAACAACTTGCAATTCATCAACATCATACAAGAACAACCATTCAATCACTTCGACAAACGCATAGCTTAGAAAGAAGCCAATTGCAAATCTGGATACTCGACTAGATATGATTCTCGCATGTTTACCCAACTCAATAGCGGGGACAAACATACTCGGCACGGTGAGTCCATGCAATGCTAATCGAATACGTGTCAGATTTCGTAACTTCGATCCTTCGCCGATATATCTTCCAAACCCATTGATTAAGTTATCTATTACCATGCCTATGAAACCTCCCTCGATGATTAGACTTGAAAGTAGAAATTGATTATCAACTAGAGATAAAGACGATATGAATGGTATAGTTTTACCAAAGAGTAGCATCGGTATCGATAAACCAAGCATTGCATTGAATAGATGTACCTTTGTACCGTAGGGTACAGTATCTCTGTCTACTACTTCTGTATCCGAGAGCATATACACATTATCAATGTCAATTATCTTTCGCTCATCAATGTAAGTGAGTTGTGTAGTCTGTCTCTGATGATGTGATGGCACATGTCTCTGATGTGAGATGATGGGTTGATGAGTTGTCAACGGAGCTGTCTTTGCAATAAGCGGACTTGGAATAAATGCTCGTGCAGATACTACTAACAACAGTGGTATAAACCAAGTAGATGAGATAATATTACGACGACGAAGACGATCCATGCTCAATACTTCAGGACTAGAGAACTATATTTACTGTCGGAGAGCGAGTGGTGTTGTTTAATGGTTTAATGAGAGCAGATGTTAGTAGCTCTGCTTTGTTAGTGAGTTGACGTTCATCGTTCATTAGACATTCGTCAAATATTATGTGAGTAAGAAAACCACTCGCTCGTAGGCTAGCTCTTTCGAGGATACTTTTTATACTTCTGATTGCAGTAACATCATAAACATGTATGGCATTCATATAAAGGAAGCAATAACTGCTCAGAATCAGAATAATATAAACTGGTTTCATAGTATTAATAATTGAGTCATTATATTAACAATTTAAGTTCAATCATAAGTACCTATGAGCCAAAACATCCATTGTGAGATCCCACTCCATATTGTTTTCAAACTGTACTCTAACAAGCATCTTGTCAATGAACTCGGCATCTCCCTTTGGTGGAGTCAGAACTACTCCATCTCCATGCAGTTTATGCTTAACCCTCGAGTCTATGGGAAAGAAGATGGTACTATCCATATTATCAGGTGGCGCATCACTTCGAAGATCTTCTATTGGTGATGATGTTCTCTTTGTAAGAATTTGATTCGGCATCTTTTGAGTTCGGTTGACTCTATTAGATGGAGGACGAGATGATACCCTGTTATCATTCAATCGTTCCTGACTTCGTATGGATGGCATTACTTGTCTTCTATCACTGTTCTTCTTTAATGGTTGGTTGCGTTGTTGAGATGATGCGGGACGAATCTTATGCATATCTTCTATAGCATTATTGTGCATAGATCGAATTGAAGGGGTTTGTTGGATTGTTCTCTTATGAGTTGATGGTTCCCACTCACCCCAAGTTGATTTGTTTGACGGTCGATTGTTGGACACTGTGTGCAATTCTCTCTGGTTGTTATTTAAATAACGATTTGCTTCAGTGTGCAATTCTCTCTTTGTCGTGGAACCAATATTCTTTGCTCTCTTGGATGTAGTCTTTCTTGATGAAATATTCTTGGTTCTTCCTCCTTGGCTTGGCTTTGATACCAAGGCATCAAGAAATCTGCTTCTATCGCCATCTCTTGTCTTGAAAGCTGCACCGGCAAAGTATGAAACCTCCCTTCTCCAAGTTAGCATAAGATGTGTCTTTGCACGTGTCATGGCTACATAACATAAACGTCTTTCTTCCGATAACTCGATTGATCCTTCTCCTTCGGATATAGCTCGTTGTGTGGGGAAAGTGCCTTCCTCATTGCCTACAAGAAAGACTGCATCAAACTCCAATCCTTTTGCAGAGTGTATTGTCATTAAATTTGCAACAACTCTACCTCTTGCATCTCCCTCTGAATCAGATTCATCAGGGGTAAGGTCTGCAATCAAAGCAACATCATCAAGGAAGTTGCCAAGCGGAGATTCTTGGAGACCATCTTCAGATACTTGTGAAATACAAGGTCCATCCTCTTTATATCTTTCCGCGGCACGAACTAGCTCCATTACATTGTTAAGTCGATCCTCATATTCATCTCTTGTTTTGGATATCGAATCGAAATGACTCTTCAAAGCGAGGTCATCAATAACTGCCAATAGAAAGTCGGAGACGGGTAATGCTTCGGCCTTTTTCTTCAACGAGCTCAAACTTGAAGCAAATGGTATGAATCTATTCATAGATCTCGTTGATAAGATTTCTATTGGGGACACAAGCATTCCCATACTATCATTGGCAGAACCTATCGATATCATCACATCTAGAGGGGTAGGCAACTCATCTCTACTACTCGCTGTTTCTGCATACTTCTCAGTAACAACATCACAATATCTAAAGAACTCATTCAACGATGTTGGTCCAATACCTCTGCTTGGCGCCTTGACTGCACGAGACCATGCTGATCTGTCTCGAGCATTATACATGATCTTGAGAAAAGACATACAATCTTGAATCTCTGCTCGTTTATAGAACGTTCCAGAGCTACCACGGACTACATACCGTAGATTCTGTTCGACACATGCCTCCTCAAGTAGACGAGACTGGGCATTAGTCCGATATATCATTGCTACAGTAGATGATGGAGATATATCGCCACTTTCAACCATGGAATTGATAGTCTTGACCACAAACTTAGCCTCAGCTTTTGCGTCTTTACAAGCAAGGACACGGGGACTTGGCCCGGTACCTCTCATTGGTTTCATATCTCTTCTGATATTCTCTTGTGTATTATTGTCATCCTTAATACTCTTTTTATCAGATGTTGATATGATCCTTTGGGCTGCTTTTACAATGTTGGTTGTTGATCTGTAATTCTCCATGAGATATACTGATTTAACCTC
>Ga0075439_11988_pt1 | contig 12011 bp, 8 predicted proteins | sample MintriSingleCell_FD_74264 | JGI IMG/M metagenome (GOLD analysis project Ga0075439, IMG submission 74264) | Marine eukaryotic communities from Monterey Bay, USA to study complex ecological interactions - Minidiscus trioculatus JGI Plate_4_G5... | ecosystem: Environmental > Aquatic > Marine >... | reverse complement strand
GAAACCATATGATACAAAGCGTACAACTTACCTTCTCAACTTTCTTCTGCTCTGCTGAAACTGTAATACTCTCCGTCTTAGTACCATCCTTCTTACCACTACTCGATTTAGAATTCAGAAATCCCTTCTTCACACCAAAATTAGACTTCTCGGCAACTTTATCACTCTTCTTCGTCTTATTATCACCCTTCTTGCTCTTACCACTACTAGAATTCGAGTTTAGAAATCCCTTCTTCATACCAAAACTAGACTTCTTTGCACGTTGTTGTTCCTTCTTTGCCTGTTCTTCCTGATGTTCTTTCTTTGCAATTTTGGCTTCAGCTAGCATTTGTTCAGTAAGAGTTTTTGATTGTTGTACTTTATCATATAATTGTCTTGCAGGGTCAGTAGTAGGATTAGTATTACTATCAGTAGTACTAGTGGTACTGTCAGTATTATTTGCAACAGAGGGAAAGATATCTGGAGGCAACTCATCATCAGATTCATTAGCATTGGTGGTCACTTTTTTCTCTACATCTTTTTTGTCATCAATCACTTGAATTAGCGGCCTTGAAGTACTAACCTTTGTAGCATTATTACTCCCCGTTTCAAGGAGCATATCCTTCAGGCGGTCACTCAGTTTATTGGACGTCGTCTCCATGCTTTAGCCGCCTTCTTTGCCTACTCTTTCATTTTCCACAAGTGGAAATATAGTAGCGGAAATGGCGAGCAAACGAAAAGTTGGGAAATGTTTAATGTACTCTTTCTCTACCTAGAGATAGTTACCTTATATACCATTATAAGTAGTGGTGTACTTGATAAGGTATATACAGGAGAGTTGAATATTGCTGCAATTGATGATATATGAGTAGTAATCTTCATTATACGCGGAATGAAAAGTGAGCACATCATATGAATAAAAAATGACACTTGAAAATAATAAAGACGGTGCTCCTGAACTTCAAATCAGTTCTGGTAGTGATATTCACAGTAGTAGTACTAGTATCGATGCTGTAGTTGAGGATTTTACTAACATGTCTGTTGCGGGTGATGGTATTTGTGCCAGTTGTGGCAAGGAGGGTAATAGTGATGATATGAATACATGTAACAAATGCAAGATGGTGAAATATTGCAATGCGGCATGTAAAAAGAAACACCGTAAAAAGCATAAGAAGGCATGCGAGAAACGTGTTGCCGAGTTGCACGACGAGCAGTTATTCAAAGATCCTCCTCCTCGTGAAGAGTGTCCAATTTGTATGCTACCTTTGCTGCACGAGAGATACGCATCAAATTTCATGACATGTTGTGGAAAAATTATATGCGGTGGTTGTATTAATGCAATAATGATGAGAGAAGAAACAGATATATGCCCATTCTGTAGAACACTAGATGCAACTTCTAATAAAGAGCACATCGAACGAACAAAGAAGCTAATTGAGAAGGGGAATGCAGAGGCATTCAATCATCTTGCCGGGTATTACGCCGATGGAGATCTGTATTTGGTACAAGACATGGCAAAGGCTAATGAATTATATCTCAAGGCAGGGGAGCTTGGATGTGCTGATGCATATTTCAACTTGGGATTTGCCTACAGCCATGGTCAGGGCATGGAAAGGGATTTTAAGAAAGCTGAATACTACTGGGAGCTTGCAGCCATGAGCGGGGATGTACAAGCGAGACACAGCCTTGGTATTTTGGAGTTGAAGGCTGGCAATAAACATCGAGCTATGAAGCACTGGATATTAGCAGCAAAGGCCGGGAAAGAGGACGCATTGCATAATGTTAAGGTAGGTTTTATCAATGGCTATCTTACAAAAGACGAATACGCGAACATTCTCCGTGCCTATCACGATCGACAAAAAGAAATGAAGAGTGATGCAAGAGAAGAAGCTGCTCTGGCCAAAGCAAAACGGAAAGCAAAACGGGATGAACAGGCTCGTTTGCTTGGCATCTCGTTTACTTAGAAATAAATATAGGGACAAATTTGGGTAGATGATCTCTTTGCATTGATAGAAACATAGATATAAATCTTTTCTATTCTTTTACCTCGGTCAGAGCTTGTTTGACATCATCAAGTGTAATAAGGAGAGCTTCTACTCCACCGCCGTCTTCTCGTGCCCTTGCTAAAGCGATAGAACCAGCACATCTTACAAGCCCTTCAAGGTCCGCTCCACTAAAACCTTTAGTATTCAAGTCATCGGCAAGATCATATACCTTTCTATTCCCTGGTATCTTTCCTAGTATTTTACCAGTAGCCTGCTTGATTGCTCTCCGTTTTCTTCCTCTCTTTGGTTTATCATTAGGATCTTCACTTGATGTAGATGACAGCGAGGCTGTAACTTCTGTAGATATTACCTCACTATATGCACCGTCAATAGCACAACAGAGAGGCTTGCTTAGTCGACCTCGGCTTCTAAGAGCACCAAAATGTATCTGCATAATCTCACGCCTACCTTCCTTGTCTGGCAGGGGTATCTCTATTTGCACTTCCAGTCGTCCCGGTCTTAGTAATGCATCATCTAAAAGCTCTCTTCGATTCGTCATTCCAATGAGGAGGACATTTGGTATTGATTTAACTCCATCTAATTTGGATAGGATTTGATTCACTGTGCTGCTCCTTGTTGCCTCACCACTATCTTCTGCACTACTTCGTTGTCTGAACACTGCATCAATCTCATCTATGACGATGACATGTAGAGCTGATCGAGATGCATCACCGTTCACAGATGCCAACTCACTTTCTGCATCATGGAAGAGTTCTCTGACTAGCTTCTCGCTCCCTCCTACCCAACCTAAGTACAACAAATTGCAAAAAGTGAGAATTAGAATTAAAGTGATATATTAACACAAAACACACTTATAATAAACTTACGATCGAGAAGTTCAGGTGCCGATACAATCTTGGGAGCCCTTGCTCTCAAGGCCCTTGCAATCTCTCTTGCCAAGGCCGTTTTCCCACACCCCGGAGGCCCGTACAAAAGCAATCCTCTTACAGGAGATAGTCCCAATAGTGCCAGCTCCTCTGCTTCCAAAGCTGCCATGGATACTTGTTTTGCTGCATTATCCAGGGATGATAGTTCATCATCATTGAGTTGTTGCTTGGCCTCTTTATATGACAGTAAATTACCACTACTATCAACCTCCGCTGGGCGTATAATGCGGCCATCTAATACACGTCTGACTATAGCATCAATCTGTGGCTGAAGTCCACCAACGCGAGATGTAAACGAGTTTGAGAATGCATCGTTTCTATCCTTGCCTTGTAATGATGCGGGGGTACCGTCTAATGATGTACTCTCTTCATTAACTTTTTCACTTTGAGTTGCTTGTTCATTATCATCAATATATCGATACATGGATTGTGGACTCCAAGCAAATCGATTTATCATCATGTCTTCTTCTGTAGAGTCACGAGTCTGTTCTCCGTATCTCATCTTTGGTAGCAGAGACAATTCAAGTACACATGCTGGGCCCATGTCAACTGCTTCATATCTTCTCTCTGTTCCGCCGTATTGGATCCAGGTAGGTATGTTTTCATACTTTGATGACTTGCGCTCAGTTCGCTCTCCTGCTCTGCGGGGCTCGGAGCTACCGCTATAAGAAGGGAGTATTCTATAACGAGTAACACCACCATATAATAACTTGCCAAATGTTAACGTACCAGGAAGATGCGCGTTGCAACGATTTATGATGATGAAATAGAGGAGATTGTAACTTCTGTTAGAACATGTGATTTGCAAGGGCAATGAACTAGAGGGAAATTGAGATCAAATAAAGCATTCGAGTCATCGAGTCATATGATACTAACGCGGACTTTCCAGACGGTTCAAATAGATATCCATTCATACTTTGACCGGATGGTATCAATATCAAATTGCATTGCAAACGATTGAAGAAGTCTGTTCTCAGTTGTTGTAACTTCTGTAATCCAAATTGTTGTGTAGAATTTGTCTGATTATTGTTGCTATCAACATCATTATCAGTATTGAGAAGTCTAAGAAAGTCATCTGATACTGTAGAGTTCGCAACACGTCTTGCATCATCAGATAAATCAACTATTAATGGACGGGGTATCGATCTCATCCATCGGAGCCATGTAATTGCCTCATCCTGTATATCTCTCCCATCTTGTGCATTAACTGAACCTGGGAGATATAGCATAACTTTATCTAGAGCACTTTTGAGCATGAAGGAGCTACCCTCATCTATCCATTTTGCTGAACTTGCAACTGCAGTCCTGTCTGACTGGAGTAGAGTTGTAGCGGCAAGTGTAGATAATAGAGTAAATGGATCGTCAGTATCATCTATATAGTTGTTTGTATCTGTATCTTCATTATTAATAACTTCATTGTTGATAGGAGTAGTTGTTGATTGCAATATTGTGCATCTCTGTTGTATAGCACACGATGCCTCAACTTTAGCTGACGGTAGAAAGGTATACGATGGTACCAAAGTAGGTCTTCTTTGATGTTGTGTTCCTTCGGACGTCAGAAATGTAGAAGACGGTATCAAACCTCGAGCTTGGCGGAAGCAACCAAGAAAACAAACACTACATAAAAGGCATAAGAGGATGCACTTCCACAGAGATCGAGAGCGTATGCATATCATTGTCAGCTATTTATTAACTAATATCTCATATCTCATACATCATCTTTGTCATTGGGGCGGGGGTAGGGGGAGGAAGAAGGGGAGAGGATACACTAACTAAAGGATACCACGATAAAAAGGATACAACGTTTCTCAACTCTGAACTCTGAACATACAATGCGAGCCAAATTATTGCAACACCTTACTAATAAACACGGCGGCCCTACTTTACCAATAGTACGCCATCTCCTGGCTATTTAGATAGCGCATAATATTCTTTACCCCCTCGGTCAGTATTGGTGAAAGTTTCATTGCAATTGACCGAGCCTATCAGTATCCCAAAACATTTTTGCAAGTTCACCAACTCAACCAACTCCACAGAATTATTGATATCCAAACATACCTCATCTATATAATATACAAGGTATCGGGATATTATACCTATAATATTTGCAAAAATATAGAGATATAGGATATACAAACGATGAAGCCTGAAGATATATCTCCGAAAAGATCTTCTTCTAGGATCAAGGCAAAGACACCAAAGAAAACTTCCGAGGCAAGTGGCAAATCTAATACTACCTCATCCTCTGCTAAAAAGGCACCTCCTCAATCAAAAACACCAGCATCATTATCTGCTTTGTTTCAAGGTGGTGGTGGGGGCGGCGACAGTGGTAAGCAGCCATCGGTAGGTGTATATCCTAAACTACCTTCTTCACGTAAAAAAGTTCAAACAGATGCACCCAAAACAACCAAGGGGCGTGTATCCATCCCTCCATCAGAACATGATGCGGATAAGAAAACATTGGAAGAACGTAAACGTGCTGCCTTGGCATATGCCATGCAAGATTCCTCTAGTCCAGCAGTGGGGAGTAAGAAGTCGTCCACATCTCGTGCACAAAAACAAAAAGCTACTAAATCACCTACCAATAATTCAGTTAATAGTGGTGCAACTAAATCATCCGCTGGTTCATCTACTGCTACTAAACGCAGACCAGGCAGACCCAGGAAACCAAAAGTCTATCATCCGAATAGTCCAGAAGGACGTGCATTAAAGAAACAAGAAGAAGCTCTCAAGAATGCTCAACGTACAAGGGCCATTATGGAAGGGAGGTTACCAGATGATGACCCTATTGAGAGTTTGCAAGTTGACACTTCTGCTGCTAATAAGGTTACTCAATCTTTACCAAATTCAAATAATGCAAACTCAGATGAGGATGTCAAGATTAGTAACCGGAGTAGTAAAAGGACTAAAAGAAGTCCACAACCATCATCCATTTATAACCCCCTTCCATTAAGGCAATCACGTTCAGATGTCTCCGTATATGGAGAAGATGATGAGTATGCACGGTTCATGAGAAGTTTGATGAGTGATGATCAATCTATTATAACATTTAATACATTAAAAAGTATTAAAAGTAGAGGTAGTGCCGCAGGAAAGGATAGTGTTGTAGGTAGTGCCTTTGAAACGATGGATGAAGATGATGTTAGTTATCAGTTGACTAGTGATGAAGATGGGGATGATGACGAGGATGATGATGAGATGGAAGATGGTGCTCAAAATGGAGAAGCGACTTCAATGCAGCCTGAATCACCATACAAACAGAATCTCCCTCCTAGTCCACTACCTCACCAAGATGCTAATGATGAAGAGTTAATGAATGTATTTGGAGAGATTGAGGGTTTGATGGAAGAGGACCTTGAGGCGGCAGTCATGGCGTCGTTGATTGGTGAAGGTGGAAGTGCAAGTGTTACTGGCAAGGCTCGTCGTAAACCCAAACCATTTAAAGCAACACCAAGGAAGAAAATGGGTCCAAGCGGAAAGACACCAATTCAGGGTAGTCACCAACAACAGAGTATTACCACACCGGGGTATACTACTAGAAAACTCAAGAGTTCGACTACTGTTGTTACCACACCAAATCGATTGGGAGGACGGATTACCGATCCTAACCAAGCAATTGAAGTACCTGCCATAAGCAAGGCGCAAGTAAGTCGTTTACGAAGTCTAATGGCATCTCATCATCAGTTACTACTGCAACAGTCTGCGTTGTCAGTACGAGCTGCATTTGTTCAAAAGGTACGAAAGGATGGAAAGTTGACTGCAAACACACCATCACCTGTCCCTATTCGACGCAAGAAGGGTTCATCACTGCCAGAGAGTAGATTGGATACACGCACACTTACATTTCAAAGACCTGCCGAGGCGGGATGTTCATATGTTAATGATTTCTTTGGTGGCGAGTCTCCCGAGGAATTGAGTGAGGGCTTAGATGGTAGTGCGGCCATGTTGCAAGATTTAGAACAGAACTGGAAAGATACAGTACGAAATGCCATGAACCAAGTGCCGCCTACTAACGATCAAAGTATGGGAGGAGATTCCAACGAGGGTTCTAGACGTCTTACTCGATTAGCTTTTACCAAAACATTGCTAGAACGAGAAATGGAAATGACTACGGAAGATAAGAAGAAACCAGCATCACCTGCTAAACCTTTTATTCCTTCATCATCTACGGCACTTGGTCAAGGTCGTACATCTGTGTTTGCTATACGCGGTTTGTCACATCTCAAAGAAACATTTACGGCATTAGACAACTCTGTTGATTCTGTCAAAGACACGCATTTGATGGGACGAGGAAGGGGAAAGGATAGTAACGAGATCAATATATTGGCACTCGAAGAGCATGGAAAAGCTTGTGAAGCTCTACTGAAGCATGCTAAATCCGATATCAATAAGCGATATCTACCACCACCATCTGACCTCGGTGAAGTATTCACTCACGTTCCAGAGATATTCGAAGATGCAAGCACGGCAAAACGCCCACTAACGAAGAAACAAGAGGCTGAACTACGTCGCAATAAGCATAGTTTCACCGCCGGCGAGGATAATTTGATATTGAGAGGAGTGAATCTTTATGGGGAGAAAGAATGGTGCTTAGTCTCGGATAGATTTCTACCTGACAGAATCGTCAACTCAATATCACAACGCTACAACAAGTTATGCTTCCTTATCTTCAAGGCAAATGGGATAGAAATTGATAAAGATGGAAAGATGCCTCCGATTCCGTCCTTAGTTAAAGGCACTGCCTTGGATCCGGCCAAGGTAGCAGCAATATCAATCCCCAGGGCACCAACAACGATGAATGTACACCGTTGGACATTGGAAGAAGATATTGCCATGCTCAAAGCTGTTCCAGTGATGGGTAATGCATGGGCAGATATATCTACCAGACTTATGCCACATCGTGATCGAGGTCATATTAGAAAACGATTCCAAGTCTTACAACGTCGTATACCCAAGGGAATCTGTAGGATGAATATGAAGTACATAAAACGACCAGAGCGTGCCATAGTCAAGCCAAACTCTGTTCAAAAGAAGAGAACAATCAATAATAAACACAAGACACCCACAACAGCAGAAAGGAGACTATGGAGGCCAATGCAATCTCCGGCTGATCTTTTCCTACAGGCAGCGGCTCAAGTTGATATGAGAAATAGGTTACCAGTCGCTCAAGTTGCAGTACCGCCACAACCAGCAGCTTCGTCAGCTCAAATATCAGCTGGAGGTCAACAAATCTCAACAACATCTCCTGCTAAAATCTTTCAACAAGCGGCTGCAATAGCACAACAAAAGAAGAAACGCCCACCAGTGTCACCAATCAAGAGTGCACCAACAGTTCATTCCCCACATACTCGAAGCCCCCCTAATAAAAAAGCAAGGCACGATGTACCACCTGCCCAATCTCTATCCCAAGCAATGGAAACAGTCGCTAATACCGCCGAAGTTGACCCCGAGACTCGAGATGTTGCATCTGTTCTTGGAGGCTTTTCACAACACTCTCGATTAATGGAAGAAGATACAAAAATGGGTGTGGAGAAGATTCTTGATAATACCGATGATTGGTCTCAGGCAAGCGGCATGCAAAGACTAATCGAGGCAGGTGCTGCAGAAAGTAACTTTGTGCCAAGTGCAAAGAAAGATACTACTACTACCTCTAGTACTGCTAAATCACCCTCCAATGGTAAACGCAAGAGTCTCTTGTCAGGTGTCATGGAGAAGACAAATTCACGAAAGAGAAAAGGATCTTCTGCACCTTACTCTAGCCCACCTCCAAAGCAAATCGCAGCAACTGCTAGTCAAGAATACCCATCCTCTCTTCCGACGTCTGCAATATCATTCAACCTCGGAACACCTGGTAAGAACGAAGCAATGGCATCGAGTAGTAATTTGGGCGGTACAGCAAATCCTGGAGAACTTACAATGGATCCCGAGTTGTTTCAGTATTTCATGTCTGACAAGAGTCGTGCTGGTGGTGGCCAAGAGACGACGACAGCTAATAATACATTAATGGCCTCTCCAGATGGCAGAAGTACTGCCGGCAAGATGAGTATGAGTATGTCTCCCACTAAGATGACTCCTCTATCGCAATTTGGAACAAATCTTGGGCCGATGTCGGGGCCTGGTGATAATAGTCTCATGCTTACAAATATGCATGCCCCTAATATGCTCACCAATATGCATGCATCTGAATTCGATGCGGTAGCTGCCTTGAATGAATTGTCAAACAGTGTACCAAATACTCCATCATCAAAACTACTCAATCCAAGTTCTGCTGGTGGCAAGAAGGAAGGTAAAGGAGATGAAAAACAGTCAGCTCAGAAGAAGAAGCCTCCAAAGAAGAAGACGAGTTTCTTGAGTCAAGTCAAAGATCATGTGAGGAAGCGAAAAAGGTCACCAAAGTAGATAGTTATACTCATATGAGGAAAGAAGGTAGCATCTAGCTAGTATGCAGTTCTCCCTGGATTAAAATAGATTACCTTATTGCCTTTTGAAACAACTTCAACTCATAAATAGGTTCACCAATTTCAACATACTTGGCCTCGAAGTTAGTTAAAGATTCAGCGATGTCAATATTTAATCGATCTGGCCCGACAACTTCCAGTTTAGTAGACGATGAAGATGATGCAATTGTCGGATGCCATTCGTCGTCGTCTGATTCACAACTGTTATTTATCCTGCTATGAAAGTCTTTGTAATTAGCCCCAGTCTCACTCCAAACATTCACAGCCTGGCTAAACTCTTTTAGATATCCTTCCCAATTCGATCTCACTATCAATTCAGCTCCTTCTGTTGTCATCATTAACAATGGAAAAGCAGGATGAGCATACCATCGATTCTTCAATCGAGCTTTCTTTGGATATGGATTTGGATAAAGAAGATAATGTTTGTGTATCTGTATATTCTCTTGCCATTCAGTAGAGGATAGTATACATTTCCAAAAGTCTGCTAGTTCTGCTCGTAGCAGGAGAACATTGTCACCTTTGTTTGTATTGTCATTACTTTCATGTATATTGTTGTTGTATCCTTTATTCCTACTTAGTCTAGATAAAGATTGATCAATACCAATGACCAAACAATCCTTGTGCATTTCACCTAATAGAAATGAGGATCTGCCAGTACCACATCCACCGTCTATTATCACTTTAGTTTTGGTAGTATCTGAAGTTGATGCTGTTGTTCGTTTTGGATGTTGCAATATAAAATCTAGTGCCTCCTGGAATGCAACAGAAGTATGTTTAGCAATTGGTTTCGACTTCCAATATCTTGGTAATGTATGTATATGTTTGGTAACTACTTTGTTTAATATTTCAATGTCTGTTGGTGGACATATTGAATCATTGATTGTATATTGTGTTGTTGTTAATGTTGATGGTTGGTCATTATCAGATATTACAGCAGCGAGGAGAAAGTTATCATATAGTTGTATCCTTTTAGTGGCATGAATTGCACCGCGCCGTCTTCTCCTTCTTTGGTGAATGTTTTGTATATTATTGTTGTTGCATGTAGCATGAGGAGTAGTAGAAGATAATGCTCTCGTACTTCTTCTAAGACATGCAAATCCAGTAAGTATTTTATTCACATGAATAAGTTGGTTCATATTATTTGCAGTACAAAGACAAACTCCAAGCAGACAGATGATAAGCAATACTACTAGCGCTTCTAGCCGCCGCCGCTGACAGTACATTCTATTTTAATACCACCTTTGAAGAGTGATTTGAAGAGACTCTATCTGCCTCTCCTTTTCTCTCAATTTAATTTTCGACACTCAATTTATTTCCAGTTAATAGACTCTAGAGATCGTTGATAACGACATCGTTATGAACAGTAGATATAAATATGGTCACAGTCCTCAGATCAATTAGTATTTATCACTCAATTAGCCCGTAACCTCCTCATACCATTCACATAGTCACTGGCACAGTTCTTTGTGCTGTAGTCGGCGTATGTACATTTATAAAAATGAGCTCAGACGACGATAAGAAGAAGAACATGTCATGTGCTAATTGTGGTAAAACCGAGGAGGACGGCAATACTACACTAAAAGCATGTGTGGCATGTAAAATGGTGAAGTATTGCAATAGAGAATGTCAAATTAATCATCGTCCAAAGCATAAAAAAGAATGTAAGATGCGTGCCACTGAGTTACACGAAGAAGCTTTATTCAAACAACCACCACACAATGAAGACTGTCCAATATGTTTTATTCCTTTGCCCAAACTGCATACAACCGGAAGTAAATATTATGCATGCTGTGGAAAAGTTGTATGCAGTGGATGTATTTTTGCAGTCAAGTTATCCTCTAAGAAACGCCTTTGTCCTTTTTGTAGATCTCCACCGGCCATAACTGATAAAGACGATAACAAAAGAGAGGAGAGGCGTATCGAATTGGGTGATGCCATAGCTTTGAATGCTCAAGGGTCTCACTATAGTGAAGGGAAGTTTGGTTACCCGCAAAGTTATACGAAGGCATTAGAACTGTGGCATAGGGCAGCAAAACTTGGTAATTCACCAGCACATTACAATATTGGTATTTGTTACTATCTTGGGAATGGCGTCATACAGGATAGAAAGAAAGCCAAGTATCATTACGAAAAATCAGCTATTGGGGGTCATGTTGATGCAAGATTCAACTTAGGGTCGCTTGAGCTCAATGCAAGTAGGAGAATCAAACACTACTTGATTGCAGCAGGTTTTGGGAGTGATATGGCGGTCGAGGAAATCAAAAGGTTGTACATGTCGGGTCATGCAACAAAGAAAGATTATGAGGCGGCTTTACACGGTCGACAAGTATATTTAGATTCGATAAAGAGTGATCAGAGAGACATGGCTGCAAAGTTTGACTATGATAGTTATCGATATTATTAAGTCTTTACTAAGTTGTATTAGCACGACTATCTCTTATTAACATATATTGCTAAACCCAAACTCACCATAAGAGTGATCAAAGAGATAAAGCTGCAGCATTTGATTATTCTCAGTATCGATATTATTAAGTCTCTACTAAGTTGTATTAACTATCTCTACATAACACATTTCGAGTCAATGAATAAACTAGAGCAGCTTTGTCCCTCTCGTCACTCTTCATCTCTTTATTTATCTTTTG
>Ga0075439_12210_pt1 | contig 12012 bp, 10 predicted proteins | sample MintriSingleCell_FD_74264 | JGI IMG/M metagenome (GOLD analysis project Ga0075439, IMG submission 74264) | Marine eukaryotic communities from Monterey Bay, USA to study complex ecological interactions - Minidiscus trioculatus JGI Plate_4_G5... | ecosystem: Environmental > Aquatic > Marine >... | reverse complement strand
ATTCATCAGCTGTACACTTTCCCAAGAAGCTGACTCGATATCATATGCTTCCCAGCTATTAGCTAAATCTTCGTCAACTGAACCAAAAAGTGGTTCATCTCCATGTAGCTTCTTACCTTGCAACGCAAGAGATGCCATCATGGCATCCATGGCAGTAGTTATATTTTGTGCCGATTCTAATGCTGATTTATCCGCTAGAATGATCTCTTTCTCATCCTTCATCAAACGACAAGAAGAGGTTGAAACAAATGACATTATACCATCCTCTTCATAACGTACAGGTACACACGGTCCTTTCATATCAATTGACAAATGGACATCTTGCCATGATACTTCATGACGGCTTATTGTTGTAGCTTTGTAATACTCGCCATCTTTCCACAGTGCCTTGATTTTGACACCAGGAGGTATTGTTATGTCATAGTAGGCCAACTTGTTTGCTAGATTTGTAATCACATTTGCACATGTCAAGGGATTTCGAACTTTGAAGGGAAGACTGCATAATATAGTACTCCTCGATGAAGAAGATGGCTCAAGTGATATCTTGACGGTCCAATTAGTCTTTGATATGACATCATAGAGCTCGACAGAGTATCCCGAATTGTCGTGTATGGATATAATCTGTCCAGGAAACCACCCTAATCTGTTTTCAGCGTTAACAACATTTGAATGGCCAGTCATTTTAACATAAACCGAATCATTAACAGCATGGTGTTCACGTCTAAATGGATCTTTCCATGACTCATTTCGTGGTATACTTGCTGTTGCACAAGAAGATAAGACACTGCTATCTATATTGTCTCCAAATATACATGGTTGATCGAGAAACTGTTTCATTCTCTCTCCTAAGAAGAAAGTTGTCAATCGATCAGGTTTGATTCTTGCCATTTCATCTGAAAGATATTCAATAACTTGCTTCCATGATGGATGACATGCATTACTCTTGTTATCATTACTACTGAGTACCATATCTGTCACTGCCCTCTTGGTCTTAATTGGATGTTTACCCTTCTTTGTAGATAGATATATTGGTGTAATATCATCATTATTAATATCATTACTTGAATAGCACGATAGTTCACCTTTAAATGCTTTAATAAAACATTCACCCATAGTCCATTCCATCCCTGCTTCATCTGAGGGTGGCACTGACATTATACAAGCATAATTGACATTCAGCGTATTGTTAGAGGTATGATATTTGTGTAGAACTGCCTGCCCAAACCCTCCCGAGTGACAGGTATCAATAATCCCAACGAATGTACCACCCTTGAACTTTTCTTCTAGGAGATTGATGATATCTAAATGTTTAATCCATGGTTCGTTACCTTTTCTTGAGGTGCAAAATGAGTCTATCTTACCATGCCCACCATAGTAGAATAGTAGTATATCATCTTTTCCTTCATTTTGTAACTTATCATTCCTTCTATCCAACAAACTTTTAAATGCCTGTATTATATTTGATTTGGTTGCTTCTTCATCATATATCTCAACTATATTATCATTTGATATGTTGCAATGATGCTTTAAACATTTGGCTATACCAATATCACCGAGATCACAACGTTGTTCTGGCCATTCTTCACACACTCCAAGTATGAATGCATAGTATGTCATATTGTTATTGTACTCTGGAGATACTATGAGAGTACCTTATAGTCAACTCCTCATACATATATCATTCGACGAGAGTAGATACAAATAACAGCAGGGTGGTATACTTCTGATTGAAGAGATCAGATATGGCTCAATAGAAACAAATAGGAACCTTAGCTCCAATCCAATGCACTACGGACTATCGTAATCTCACACTAACTAACCATCGCAGCTCGACCGCCAAGAGTCACAGGTTCCCACCAATATATCTCACCTATTTTCAAATGAATATTCATGCTTATATCATAATATACCGCAGCTCGGAGATAATATGACAGCAGTAAGAAGTGTTAATTGTGTTTGGTGGACTTCTTGCAAATCGACAATAACAGAAAGCCAAAAAATTATTGAACACCTGCCTCATTCATTCATCTTCAAAGCACATCTCTAGCAGAGAGCAACCATTAATATCATATCCAACGCCAGCTCACACCTCTTCAAGTAGATATAATGATGTTTTCCCCATTAACATCTTTATTAGCAAATTCCCCTAGTCTGCGGCGGCTTGCTCATCGTCAGATATCATACTGTCAATATACTACAAAATCATCATCAAAAATTAGAATGTTGTTCATGCGCAATCTATCCTCATCAACATCAGATGATAATAATAATACTAATGGTATAAATGGCAGTAGTGATATATTAAAATCAGCAGCTGCAACTACCCAATGGAAAAGGAAGCATTATCAAACCATTGAGGATAAGTTTCAATCTTATAAAGATACCACAACCAATACACCAATCAACTGCAATGAATCAGCAACAGATGATACTAACCAATCCAAAGAAGACAAATATGAGCCATTGTCAATAGAAAGTTATGAAGATGTACAACCAATGTGGAAAGAAATGGAAAGTAGAGTTACCAAACGACGGTCATTAACATTGGATGAACGAAAGGGTATTAGTGGTAGAAGAAATGTTCGTAAGAGTGATGAAGATGTTTGGTTATCTGCTGGTGTTTATGATGATGATAGTAGTTCGGAGGATAGTGGTGAAGAAGATGATAAGAAAGATTGAATAGCAAGAGCGACGGTAGTGAAGTGTATGAGTGAGTATTCGATTGGCTTTTACTATTATTTTAATCTACACAACTCATTACTAACACATTCACCCCTAACCCCCTTCAACTCTACTGAACTACAATGTTACTAGACCCTCCACTTTCAATCCGTGCGGACTGCCTCTTTAACTCTGCGACAGCATTAAAGGTATGCTTGGCAGCTTCGACTTCCTTGGCTCTGGCCTTGATACGAGCTTGGGCAACACTAAGCCTGGCTACAGGAACACGGTATGGAGAACACGAGACATAGTGAAGACCAATACTATCAAAGAAGTGTATACTCTTTGGATCGCCACCATGCTCACCACAAACTGATAGTGACATGTTAGGGTTGACACTCTTGCCCAATTTGGCAGAATGTTCAACCATATAACCCACACCTTCTTCATCAATTGTTTGAAAGGGGTCATCTTGCATGATTCCTAGCTTCATGTATTGAGGGATGAAACCATTTGAATCATCTCGACTAATACCCATTGTCATCTGTGTTAGATCATTAGTACCATACGAGAAGAAAGAACACAATGGTTTGCCATCTTTCTCATCCTTTAATGTTGCAATCTTATCAGAGATAATCGCTGCACGAGGCACCTCAATCATTGTACCAATCTCATATCTGGGGAATAATTAGCAATCAAATAATGCATGAGACGATATACCCAATACAATACAGAAACTGTATAGAACAACACAATCAACTTACGGTACATCAATACCACGCTCTTTACGGACACGCTCAGCTTCGCGCTTGATTAACAAGGCTTGGTTTTCAAACTCAGTTAAACTTCCAATCAAGGGAACCATGATACGTGGACGAGGTTGAGCAGTGTCGGGAGCTTCCTCCATAAAGTCAGCAGCTGCATTCATGATGGCCTCGACTTGCATTTCAGTAAACTCAGGCTTGACGATACCTAATCGGCATCCTCGCAATCCTAGCATGGGATTCTCTTCATGCATTGAGTCAATTCTTGCAAGCATACGCTTTACATCGTTACCAAATCCAAGTTCATTGGCTACCTTCTCATGTACTTGCTCAGGTCGAGGTAAAAACTCGTGGAGTGGTGGATCGAGTAGACGAATAGTGACGGGCTTACCATTCATGGCAACAAACAGATCCTTGAAGTCAGATCGCTGAAAGTGCTTAATATGATCGAGGTCATCAAGACACTCCGTGTGGAAGATCCAACGCCTTACAATTGGAAGACGCTCTGGATTGAAGAACATATGTTCAGTTCGACATAAACCAATCCCTTTTGCACCATTGGATGCAGCTTGTGATGCATCTACACCACTGTCAGCATTCGCCAATACTTTCATGACTCCTTCCTCCTCGTCGGCCCATTGAAGTAGTAAGCCAAGATCTCCTTTCAACGAGGGTGTCTTTACTTCAATTGCAGTACTATGGCATAGAGGGGGAAAGCAAGTTAGGATGAGGTGTCTAGAACAAAGTGAATGATCAAAAGAAGACCAACTTACCTGATAACCTCACCGGTTGCTCCGTTAATTGATATTACATCACCCTTGCGAAAGACTTGGCCAGTTTCTTTAATGGTGACAGTTTCATTCACCTCATCTACACAGATATCAGAGCATCCGCATACACATGGCTTGCCCCATCCACGGGCAACGACAGCAGCATGACTAGTCATACCTCCACGAGCTGTTAATATACCATTCGCTGCCCACATACCACCTACATCTTCAGGGGAGGTGACTTCTCGAGCAAGGATTACATTCTCTCCGTCAGCTTTCATTTCTTCAGCTTGTTTGGGTGTAAAGACAAGACTACCGACGGCTGCACCTGGGCTGCCTGGCAACCCTTTAGCCACCACTCCTGTTGTATATGCAGTTGACTTGAGAGCCTCGGCTGAAAAGGTTGGATGCAACAGTTGTTCCACATGCTTCGGCTCTACCTTCAACAGAGCTTCACTCTGTGTACATTTCCCCTCTTTAACGAGGTCAATAGCTATTCTGATGGAGGCAACTCCAGTACGTTTCCCATTACGACATTGAAGCATCCATAATTTACCATTCTCCACTGTGAACTCAACGTCTTGCATATCTAATTTTGGACGACAAGTGAAAGTAAAAGAGTGTTTGAGTTGAGAGTAGAACATTGGCAGTATGCCAAGCACGTTGATTAGTACAACTCACCTTTGAAGTAGTGCTCAAGAAGGTCAACATTCTTTAAGAACTGTTCATATGCCTTAGGTAAGACTTCCTGCATCTGTTGAATTGGCTGCGGTGTACGGATTCCAGCAACAACATCTTCGCCTTGAGCGTTTATAAGATATTCTCCATACATTTTGGGTTCTCCCGTTGATGGATTACGGCTGAAGGCTACACCGGTGCCACTTGACTCTCCCATGTTGCCAAACACCATGGTTTGAATGTTGGTAGCAGTACCTAAAAGGCCTCGAATGTTCTCCTTTTCACGATACTTGACAGCTCTTGGTGTCATCCAGCTGCCAAAGACTGCCTTGATACAAGCTTCTAGTTGGTCATGCGGATCAGAAGGGAACTTCATTCCGTGTTCGTCGTAGACTTGTTTATACTCTTGACAGAGTTTTTGAAGCTCCGCAACGCCAAGGTCTACATCACTATCGGCATTTGCGGCTTCCTTGACTTTGTCAAACTTGCGTTCAAAGTCTTCATGGGGGATTCCCAGTACGACATCTCCAAACATATCCAAAAGACGTCGATACGAGTCATATGCAAACCGTTCGTTGCCTGTAGACTTGGCAAGTCCTTTGACTGTGGTATCATTCAAGCCAATGTTGAGTACTGTGTCCATCATCCCTGGCATACTCACTGTGGATATACGACATGTGAAAGCAAAGAATGAGTTGAGAAGTCAACAGTTACCATGTATTGCTCATACGAATCAACAGTACTTACTTGCAGCTCCACTTCGACATGAGAAGAGGAGAGGATTGGTATCACTACCAAATGTCTTTTTCATATCCTGTTCAATTCTGTTAACATGATCACGCACCCCACTCCATACAGACGCAGGTAGATCCTGTTCTTTAGCAAAAACTTGGCAGAGCTGAGTTGATAATGTGAACCTATGAGAAAGATAAGAGTCAGTATGTTTTATAGTTACAAACAAGATTGGTTAATGTATAGACTTACCCGGGCGGTACATCAACACCTATCTTAGACATAACTTGTAACCCTAGTCCTTTACCCCCAACTAAAGAGAGAGAGAAAAGATACACATGATGTGAGCATAAGATATCTTTCCTCTCGGTAGTCTCTCCATCTCATATAAGAATAAATATGACATACTACTCACCTATTTGTTTATCGGGGTCGACATCTGGAGATTTGGTACTTCCACCAAAAGGATAAATATATTTCATGTTGTCGACGGTCATGTGTTTTTTAGTTTTGATTATTATGGTTTCAATTAGATGATAGATCTTTATTTGTGTTTATACTTATTCTTTGCAAAGTTGTTTGGTATTTTATGAGTGATATCTTTTGCATCGGAAGCGCAAAACCGAACACCGAACAGCCTATTGTCATGTGTTTAGAAGGATATGGAAAGAGAACTCGAGATGTCATGTCATTTTTTTGGGGGGCGGGGTGCCTTTAGTTTATTTAGGTAGTAGGGTGTAATCGATCAAAGGGGAGAGGGATCCTATGAACCTCCTAATCATACCAACCTGGCGGGGAGAGAGATATTGTCTGTGCTATCGGATTTGGTTCAGTTGTTTAATATAGTATGCATCGTCGTTGTTTAGGTTTAGTTTCGGTGGTACCTCGAGTGGTATCATCATCGGCGGCGGTGTGTGAATCAAGATACACAACACAAAATTCTCTGTTGATGTTCAGAAATTATATGCATCATACTGCTCCTCTTCGTACCTTCTCTACTACTAATGATATTGATACATCATCTACTACTAATGATATTAATTCATCATCTACCAATAATGTTATTGATTCACCATCTACCAATGATATAAACAATGATATTACCTCACCTCCTCGTCGTAAGATAAAGTCTGAACACGAAAAGAAACTTGAATCTCTTCCCGTCACTTACTCTGATATATCAAGAGCGCATATTGCAATCAGATCGGGTATCAAGAGGACTCCATGTATAAAAAGTTACTTTTTATCTGAGGTATGTTCTGGTTTGATTGACATATATTGCAATAAAGATCTGTCTGATATTGCTTTACTCTCCCCTTCTTTCAATATTATATCAAACCATTTTTAGTTATTGGGTGCAAACATCTTTCTCAAGACAGAATTCCAACAATTTACAGGCAGTTTCAAAGAACGAGGAGCACGGAACGCCATACTGGAAAGTGTCGTTTGTTTGTTTATCTATGCACATGTTATGTTTGAATGAAGTCTCGGCGATCTAGCTACTCGTTTGACCTTCATCTGCTTCCTTGATTGCATTTGTAACCCACATTAACTAACATACATTACAATCATCCCTCTTTCGTCTTCCTAAATCGTGATAATGCGCATCTCCCAGACATTATTGCGAGAAATGGGAAAGGAAGAGCTAACACAAAAAGGAGGAGTAATAGCAGCTAGTGCCGGGAATCATGCATTAGCACTCGCATATCATGGACAAGACCTTGGAATTCCAGTCACCGTAGTGATGCCGAAAGTTGCACCTTTGTCAAAGATTGATAAATGTAGGAAGTTTGGGGCAAACATAATAATCGCAGGAAACCATGTCGGCGAAGCAAAAGAGTATGCACAACAAACTTCTGAAGGAAAGATATATGTGAATGGATACGATGACACTGAAATTATCAGCGGGGCTGGAACCATGGGGATTGAAATTATTGAAGATGTTCCCTGTGTTGATGCTGTCGTAGTACCTGTAGGAGGTGCAGGATTAATAGCTGGTGTTGCATGTGCCATCAAAACACTGAAACCAAGCGTGTCTGTTTTTGGTGTTGAACCAGAGTTTGCAGGAAAGTCAGCGTTAGCATTGTCTGTGATGTCTGATTGCCTTTGCAAATCACATGTTCTAACAGAAGTTACAATCGCCTTTCTTTCATCTCATAAACTGTGAAACGCGCATCTCCAGCTTCTTACTCAAAAGCTTTGGAAAAGGGGAAACCATCTCCCGTGACAGTGACACCAACACTAGCAGACGGTTTGGCTGTGGATGAAGTAGGTCCACACGCTTTCGAGGTAGCTAGGCACTATGTTGACGAAGTAGTTACTTGCACAGAGAAAGAGGTCAGTTTGGCTATCCTCAGATTAATAGAGAATGAAAAGTATGTAGTCGAGGGAGGAGGTGCCAGTGGACTAGCATCCCTTCTACCTGGTGCTGAGTTGGACAGACCTGAGCTCAAAGGGAAGAACATTGTCGTCCCTTTATGTGGAGGTAATATCGATACTACTGTGTTAGGACGTGTTTTAGAGAGAGGACTTGCGGCCGATGACAGACTCAAGAACTTTGTTGCGACTGTATCTGATAGACCGGGAGGAATTGGTAGGCTGACAACATTATTGGGGGATAATGGAGCTAGTATCAAGGATATGTATCATGAAAGGGCATTTTTACATACAAATATTGATCATGTTCATGTGAAGGTAGTAATTGAGTGTCAAGGACGTGACCATGCACAGAAGATTGAGCAAGCATTAGTAGATCATGGATACAACCCAATATTTGACGACAAACAGATGATATGAAAGCAATGATCCCTTGGATACTGCATTAGTTTTGTTAGTTAGTTTTCGGATACCATCAGGGGGGAAAACACACACACACACACACACACACACACACACACACACACACACACACACACACAAGAGAATAGAGATAAAATGATGTATATATCTTATCGAGATATGAAATTGTACAGTGGTAATACATTTAAATTAATATGTAATAGTAGAACGATGAGTGGATGACAAAGCGCAAAGATACTTTAGCTCTCATCTTTTCCTTCTAGTTCTAGAATCCATTCTGCCGATTGATTCATCGAGGTCGCTTAGTATTGAACTGACATCTCCGTTACTTTTGCCACGCGAGTCAATCACTCCTACAGGCGGAAGGGATACTATTGGCCCGTCGTGATTGGTAGAGCAATTTCTCAAAGTCAACTCTTGAAATATTCTACCCGAGAAGATGGAATCAACAACGTCCTTCTTCTTTGATATCTCTACATATACTCCCTTGTCATCAATACTATCTGCAAAGCTTGTGTCGATACTTGAGTTATCATCATTATTATCATTAACGTCATCTTCAGCAGCAGCATTTGTATCTTCTCTTTTGCGAGCTTGGCGGAATCCTCTTAGGAGTTTATCAGCCTCTCTTGGCGCCAGTATTAGATTCTTGACAGATTTGTTTCTAAGTGAGGTAGACGACGCCGAATAAGTTTGCTGTGTCTTTTGGGTTCTACAGCTACGTTGTGTCCTAAAGCTCGTATTTGTCTTGAAACTAGCCACGGAATCATCATCTCTTCTTCTCCTTCTCCTACCATTATTATTTGATGCCTTGTGTGTTGGATATCCAATGGGCCTAGCTAAATAGGGTGAATTAGCAAACTTTGGATCTATTCTTGAACTCACAACTGATGACGACATAACGTGTTAAAGTCACAAATGACTCACATTCACTGTATCATGAGGAAACTCAATAAAGGATAAAGAAACCTCTTGCAACCCAGTCTAACATCGTTGGGATTGAACTTTTTCGCTTTTTCTCGAGTCGAGTTTGTGTGTTTAAAATTTTCAACGACTCCCATCTACATTACTCGCCTATCGATATAAGTGTTCGATTCAGTTCATGATATACTTCAAATAATGGGGAGATGAAGATGCCAACTGACAATGAGAACGACAAACGCTTCTCCAGGAGCTCACTTCAGAGACTATTGCTCACTCTTGTATCCTTACTTCATTATTGTCAGAGACATCATCGACCATTATCCATACCACACAAATATCTCATCATACATCATTACGTAAAGAGAAGGAACATAAATAATGCCACAAACAACAGGAAGAAAAGAAAGAAGGAAGAAGACTGACATTCCAATTCCCGAACCAAGGTAAGTGTTTTTACTCCTTGACTTTGTCACTCTTATGCAACAGACACCCAAACAACTAACATCTCCCACTCTTCACAAACTACACAGACATCGGGTTGGCCCAAAGGGTGTGTCATCGGGTATCTCATTTAGAGAACTTCCACCGCCATCGTTGGATGAAATTAAGAAGATTTGTGAGCACTATCAAACGAAATGTGCAGGAACGTACAAATCTCTTGCTTCAAGATATGTCTATCAAATGGCATCGGAGATTGATCACTTGGTTGATGCACTAAAAGAAGGTGGATATGTTAGTGAACAAGGATCTTTATCAACCTTAGATGATCGTGATTTCAAATCATTCTCTGTTGAAGTTCATGATAATCCTCGGTCAAGGAGGAAGAAGAAGATATCTTCCTCTATTGATAATAGTCGTACAAGTAGTTCAAGGTCTAGACGACGTGACCTTACTAACGACAGGAGAAATCATCATGCAGCAAGTTCTGAGCAGCAATCATCATCGACTGCAGCGGCTAACATACATCATGGATCATCTCGTCCTCGTACTGCTTGCACTGCCAATATCCGAAAGCCAAGTCATTCATCTTATCGACGAACAGTACGAGAGTTTCCCTTTGACTGTATCGACGAGCTGAGTGTTGATTCTCAACCTAGAAAACCAAGGCACCACAGTTCTTCGAGTCGTTACCACAAACATGAGCGCAGACTTCACAACAACTCATCCTTGGCACGCCTCAACTTGGAAGATCAGAACGACGAAGTCCTTCGTTGGTTGAAAGAAGAGATGAAGCGTAGTCAATCTCTAATCAGCCGATCAAAGCAGATGCATGATGCCGAGCTTGATAGTGCCAAGAAGGAAGTGGAGAAGGTGAAGAAGGCTGCCAAGCTACTTATCAAGGCTGTGCACAAGAAGGAGAAGGACAAGGTTGCCAAGTCCGAGGCGAATGCAGAATCAGAGCGACGTCAACGAAGGAAGAGTCAAAAGTTGATTGAGAGCTTGATACAATCCCACTCGGCTCAGATTGGACAACTGAAGAAAGGTCTTCGTCATCATCATGGCGTTGGCTCATCACGTGAAGTGGATGAGTTGAGAGAACAGATGGGAAGGTTCTACCCCTGGGGTGATTTGCAGGATGATACGACTGATGTCTCATTCACCCTCTCTGATGCCTCCGATATGACTAGTGTACTTGACTCTCTCGCTGAAGAAGCATTCTCAAGAAGTGCCGCGTCACGCTGCTGAAACAACTTGCATCTTTTTCAACTTCTTAAATTTTGTCTCCATTGAATGGAGGCGATTACTCTTCTTTAGTTCTTAAGGCATTTGACGACGATGATATATAGTAGATATTTGTCATCTTCCCAATTCATATAGCTAATGTAACATACAGTTATTCTTTTCAAGTATCCCTTTGCTATTCCTGTTCTTCTAATATACAACATCTCTCTAATATACACTCTTTCCCTGGAGTATCGCAAGTTATGGTCCTGTGTTATCTCGTCTTTCTCCTCTTTCATCATCGTCAGCAGACGCCTTATTCTTCTTGATCTCAGGCAGACGACCTGTTTGTTGCTGTGTACCCTCATCAAACTCATTAATTAGGTCTTCACTACTTAGCAACTCTTGTACTCGACCAACTACCTTACCGAGCAAGCGAGGTCCTCGCAATAACCCAACTGCAAATGTCTCTGTTACCCCCAAAGGTGAATCTGCATCACTCTCCATTGGCCTTCTCTCACTCAAGAAACGACGCAGGTTATACAATCGTTCACTCTCCTCCTTTTTCACCTTTTCCCAATCATCGACTGCCTTTTGTTCAACTCCTCCTAATCCACTTTGTATGGAGGCATCCTTTGGTCTTACTAATTTACCCTCGTTGGCATCTCTATCCTTTACCCGTTGTCTCTCGGAACGGATCATATCCCCGACATAACGTTCGAATTCTCCCAATGGTCCTGGTACATCAATAGGACGAACAGCTTCACCTCCTCTTCTTCTCGATGCATCCATTCTTGCCTTTTCTGACTCTATAATCTTATCTAATGCCAATACTGCACGTGCCTCTGCTTCTCCTAGAGGCGAACGTGTAGCATTTGGCATATCCTTTGGTCGGATAGTACCTGATCGCACACGTTCAACCTCTGAATCTGATATTTCACTCAAGAATTTGATTGCACTCCGTTCAAGGGTAGAAAGTGGTCCTGCCTCTTCTGTATCATCCAAGTCTGTAGGTCGGACTA
>Ga0075439_15900_pt1 | contig 12030 bp, 7 predicted proteins | sample MintriSingleCell_FD_74264 | JGI IMG/M metagenome (GOLD analysis project Ga0075439, IMG submission 74264) | Marine eukaryotic communities from Monterey Bay, USA to study complex ecological interactions - Minidiscus trioculatus JGI Plate_4_G5... | ecosystem: Environmental > Aquatic > Marine >... | reverse complement strand
CTCTCTTTGGTCTAAAGAATAGATACTCTCCAATCTTTCTCCATTCTGCTATGGCTATACCCGAAAACATTTTGCAATCGGTACACTTACACTCGTCTTTTACAAAGTAATCTCCCTCAAAAGCATTATATACATCTTCATCTAACTTATATAGTAATCTTCCTCTACTTTTGATCGATGCTTGACCTCTATGCAATTTAATATCATTACTTGGTTTCATTTCTCTGGTTGTTTGTTCAATAAATTCAGCATTCCCATCTTCATAGACGTATCCTTCTATTATCTCTGTGTATTCACCTTCTCTAATTCCACAACCTGTTATTCTTCTCTTTCTATTGTCATTATTACTGTCTTCATCTTCTGATACCAATGGTGATATTGCAAGATAGAACTCTGCTGTGCCATATCCATAATCTTTATCATTGGTACTATAATAACATTCATAATCTCTGTATGTAACATTCATATATTGTTGCTTGTATAACTCGATCCGTCTCATAACCTCTTTATCTCTTCGATGTTTCGACAGAGGTATATACTTCCAACTATATGATGCTATTACATCCGACTATCCAAAATAGAATGAATGATATACAAACAATCTCTTCCATTTTGCAATCTGCTGCTGCATCATTATCCGATGTGCAATCTCGCATCATTTACATTGCAATCTTCTCCAACAAAAGCAGACCGCAATTTAGTAATAATATATAGTGGCTGCTGCCTTGAACTCAGACACTATACAAATAATGATAGAGGAGGCGGCATAGCATGCGAGAGAACCTCGCCGTCGGTCGGCAAAGTCGGCTTAGTTGTGCTTATTGTTTTAATTCTTTTCCGTATTGGCATGGGCTGTATTATTTCGTATCGGTTAAAAATACGGACAGCAAACCCACTCATGCAAAAACAATGGCACCTGCAATAAGAGGCTTATAGAACAAGAAGAAAGACTTATTACTACCTCTATAATATCTAAAGAGAAGAAGAGTAGGCTATATATAGCTGCTGGCCACGGTCTTCATTTGCAAGTGTAGTGAGCAAGTTTAGCCAAAGATAGATTCACAAATTCACAGATTCACAGAATTTTCATTGGCATTTCCATAAGACGTGCACGGTCTATGATGTGACGAGCATATATATTACCCTCAGTAAATCATAAAGAAGGACATATAAAAAGAAGATGCACCTCGATGAATGTTTTCAGTTGGCCTTCTCTCATCCGCCCAACACAATAAATGATATGCAAGAAAATGAAAGTATTACAAACACTGCCAACTCCGATGATAACTTATCCTTCCTAAGTAAATCAGATGATAACAATTCATCAATACAATCCCATAACTATAGCGATGACAAGTTACAATACAGAAGAAGAAGATCGAGTGGATCAATATACTCAATGCTGCAATGCATAGTATCTGAATGGGGTACAAAGTCACAAACTAATTTTTACATACCTTCTCAACATTATGCTGGATACACCTATCTATTCGACGAAAACGAGGACAATAATGATAGACTAGATGCACATTATGTACAGAATCATTACAGTGGTAGTATAAATCAACATCATAACAGTGCACAAAAGAGTCCTAAATTTGTGTATGCAGAAGATTCGCCCAGTAATTTACATTCGCACCATTACGATGTTTACATGCTTGGCAATTTAACACAACAGCATATCATGCATTCGTCTTCTATAAATATGACAACTTTAGCAAGTAACAACAACTTCATGTACAATACAACATCACATCATACAAGAAGTAACAACCTCTCATCACCTCACATAATGACGACAATACCGTATATTCATCCACAATTAGAAATGCCAGTACCTCCGCTGAACTTACCAGCTTACTTTGGTATATTGTGTTGGACATATGCATTAGCTGGGATGGTAATCTTATCTTTACCTCCCAAGTGGTGTTTGTATGGCGGCGGTGGCTATGTCACAGATAGCAGAGAGGAGGAGAAGTTCAGAAGACATTGGTTTCCTGTACGATTGTATGGATGGGCTTTGGTATTATGTCAGAGTCCTTGCTCGTTCCTAGCAGATTATGTACATATGACAAATATCTCTGCTTGGCATACAATCGATCGCTTTTTGGCATGTACTATGATGTGTCTAGAGCTTGCCAAACTCGTCACAATGAGTGTATACACACGACCATACATCTACATGCTTAATCTTACAAGTGTTGGACTAGCAATATTTTGTTTCCTACAAAGTCAAAAATCACAGCAAGCATTAGATGAAGATGGATTCATCTTTTGGCATTGTGGCTGGCATTGTTATCCGATTGCAGCGTGTATTATACATATATTTGAGCATTATTTGAATAGCAAATGGGGAGAATGTTATCCATTTGATGAATGTGATACTGAGGATAGAAGAACTAGAGAGAAGTTTACAGCGAACCAGACATCATGTACAGACAAACCTAGCTTACGACGATCTCGACGAATAGCAGGGAAGGCGCCAACATCGCTGTGAGGTGTATTATACAATGAGGAAATACCTGCACGCACAAAAAGAGCACTAGACTTTAAACTGCACAAAGATTAATCTGTACAAAGAAAGCTCATATGTCTAGCTTAAACTGCAAAAACATAAATCTGTACAAAGTTACTTTAGATTATTTGCAGCTTTCTACCATGTGCATGTTACTTGCTTTCAACTCTTTGCTTACAACTCTTTGCTTTCAACTTTTTACTCTCTCTGAGTTGTTCTTGAGCTTTCTATAGTTGATCATATATCATCAAGCCACTTCACAATAGATTGAGCTACTAGCTCTGGTTTATCATCATGCGGACAATGTCCAGCGTCTGCGATAGCATCAACAACAACCTTCCCAGGGTTCAATCTAGAGAATAGTTCAGCTCGTGTTTGAGCCGCTGCAGGAGAGCTAACCTGATCGTCAAGACCCATGACAACTAATACATCCAATCCTCCGTCAACATGGTCGATCAATACTTCATTTAATGGCCTATTAGGAGCAAGTTTCTGTCCACTACCTATAACATTGGCACTCCCAGGATGCATAGCCGATTGCTGTATAGCATAAATCGCAGCTTCATCTGCATTCTCCATCCGATTATTATAGATCAATGATAAACGCTTTTCAATTTGAGGATAAATGAGCTCTATTATACCTCTTCCAAATAAGTCAAGAGCGTTCTTGCCAACGAGAGGTACTGGGGAGTAAAGCCCCTCATTTGGATTGCCCTTCAATGCAGCCTCAGTATGAGAACGAATCGAAGTATCGATTTGCTTTGCAGTAGGCATTGGTCCCGTCCCATATTTGTATATGTTGTCGTTATTGTATCCAACATATTTAGCAGGTTCTTCCAAGATTCCTGCCGTGTTACATAATACTAAACCTTTGCATATATCAACACCAAGCGAGGCAGAAGCGCCAGCAGATAAACCTCCGCCAATTGAGTTACCGACCTATAACAAAATATATTGGTTAGAAACATATAATGAACAACACAATAAGCTATAGCTGAAACTTACCATTACCATTGGTTTTGCCTTCATTACTTCTATTCCAAAGTCTACCAATTGAGTCTCCCACAGATACTGTGTGTAGGATAGTCCAGGCTTTTCACTATGACCAAAACCAAGCAAGTCGACTGCAAAGATAGGAGGGCACTTATCGCCATATTGCTGTCTAAGACTATACACTAGCCTCTCCCATTGTTCAGCCGAGGCTGCAAAACCGTGTACTAATAATATTGCTGGAAGAGCGTCGTCGGCGTCCTCGATATAGTCTTTGCCTGCTGACCATGTGATATATCGTACTAAATGTTGTCCCTTCCATCTCCAGTAATTAACATTGCCCGCTTCTCTCGAACAACCACCTTGTTCCTTCTCACCGCCCGATGTGGATGGCATATCGTTTTCTTGTAATAGTAATGACCGCTCGGCAAGTAAACGAAACCATTCTCTCCATTCGACTACATCAGATAGAGCACCTTCACTACTTCTCCCCCATAGTTGATCATCAGATGGGCTTACATCATTGTCGTCTCCATCATGACGATTCTTAGCAGCGTCAATCACATCTCGTGCACTGATTGAGCCCAGATTCAAAGCCGATGAGAATGCTCGTGTCGGTGCCTCTCTAAGTGCCAATACATCACTAGGATTATTATTCATCATTATTCGATTCGAGGCAGCTTCATACATACTTTTGTTGGATGATACATTGTTTTTTGAGATGGCAAAGTGTTTATTGGCAAATGAATCCTTCCCTTGTTGACAATACTCTTCAAGAGCAGTTCTAACTCCCGATTCAGTTGACCATTTGTTTGTTATCAATCTTTCATATGGCTCGACAGTACTACCACTTGAACTAAATGTACATTCAGTGGATAGACAGCGCTTTTGAAAGTCCAGAACTTCTTGAGGAGTAACAGACACGGACATGTCTATCAAGTCTTCAATCGATGGTAGTCCTTCCGATTGTAGTACATTGTTGTCAATACTGCTATTTGCAAGTACAGTATCTTTCTTTTGAGTCAGATAATCATATACAGGAGATGGTATTGATGATAAACTATCTGCAATCTTGGAATACTCTGGATAGAAACTTGGCATGATTGTTCTTTTGTTAGTTTCTTCTGCCCACGGTGCACTCGGTCTTAGTGCATTACTCCATCGACATACATCTATACCCGTTTCTTCAAGACGATTACATGTATCTCTTTGTACTGTTCTCATATCTAATGTAACATCATCCGCAACAACATGGCATGTAATTGTTGCATCATCTATATCCTTTACTAATGATGGTAGAATTGTAGACGCCGATCCCAATCGGATGATTAGTTGAGATCCAATACTATCTAACTCTGACTCGAGTGATGAAAGACTATTGTGAAGTCGTTCTATTGCAGATGATGATTTGCAACTCAAGTGTAATTCTGGATCAAGTATGAAGACGGGCACAACAGTATCATGTTTTGTGTTGAATGCCTCAGCAAACCCACCATGATCTCGAATCCTTAAATCTTCATATCCCGTTAGCCACACTACTCTAGTAGCAGATAATGCTGAAGAAGATGATATAGATGCATGTAATTGTTGAGGAGGTAGAAATGCATATACGGTTGTAGTTGTTGCAATGAGGAGAGATGCAATTGCATATAATTGAGAAGATATTCTCATATTTCTTTATATCTTGTGTGCAAATGAAATAATTGTGTGATTTCTTCACCGCCAAATATAACTGACTATATAAGTAGCTTTATCCTATATAATAATGATTATGAGACTATCTGCTACAAGGCTAACGCCGCTGAGTATACCTCGGCACTATGTCATTGTTGTGAGCTGTTGGCGGTTGGACAATTTATTCACAACTCTTAGCAGATTGACAAATTTATTTGACCGAGCGTGAGGCTAACTCTACATTACTCGCTACGCATAAACTCCGATATCATATCATTACTATTATTAGATACTAGAGGATATATAACTCTCATTATTAATAATAATACTTTGCAACAACATAAAAAAGAAGAAAATTTGTTGTTATTTTGTGCATATCTTATGTCCACTTGAAAATGTACGCAGCCATCATACGCATTTAAATCACAGTGATTTAGTATAGAGAAGCATCAGTAGGAAGAACTTGCATATTGCATCGGGATATAGATCAAAAACACTGCACATAATATCAAAACACAACATAAAATCAATACATCAAATGTCTTTATGTGCCAATTGTGGCAAGGGAGAAGAGGTTGGTAGTGATCTTAAGACCTGTACGGCATGTAAATCGGTTAAATATTGTAGTAGGGACTGCCAGATTGCTCACCGACCACAACATAAGAAGGAATGTAAGAAGAGGGCTAAAGAGTTACATGATGAAAAATTATTCAAACAACCTCCACCTAAAGAAGATTGTCCGATTTGTATGATACGGTTGCCAATTCTTGAATCGGGACGGATGTTTATGGCATGCTGTGGTAAAATGATATGCATAGGATGTATCCATGCACCTGTATATGATGACCAAGGCAACGAAGTTGTCGAGAAGGCTTGTGCCTTTTGTAGAAGTCCTGTATCTACTTCAATAACAGATGATCAGGAGTTGATTAGACAATTTGAGAAACGTACAGAGCTGAATGACTCTTATGCAATCTACAGTATGGGTTGCAAATATGCTGAGGGAATGTTAGGATTACCTCAAGATTATGGCAAGGCATTAGAACAATGGCATCAGGCGGCAGGACTTGGTAATTCTGAAGCATATTATAACATTGGAATTGCTTATGATAATGGTGATGGAGTGGAAAGAGATGAGACGAAGGCTGCATATTATTATGAGCTGGCAGCCATAAGAGGAGATCCATATGCAAGAGCTAATTTAGGAGTAAAGTCGCTACAAAAAGGCAACATGGATAGGGCATTGAAACACTTCATGATTGCGGCGAGGGATGGGGGACATGACTCTCTGAAGAATATCAAATTATTTTACTCACATGGATGTACAACAAAAGATGATTATGCCAAAGCATTACGGTCTTACCAAGCATATCTAGATGAGATTAAGAGTGAGCAGAGGGATAATGCTGCGGCATTTCATGATGCTTACAAATATTATGAATCTGCTGTCTAGAAGAATAACTAAGACAAAAGAAACGAATACGGATATTATATTATGATGTTGCGTTGTAGCCAGCAAAAGAAGATTAGCAAATGCACCAAAGCAAAGCAAAAAGAACTCGATACAAATTGCCTCTCGGCGAGCCCTTCGGGGACACCTGCGGTGAGCAGTGCTATGCGCACGGCAATAAAGAGAATAGATTGCATAGTATTGTAGTTATTTGATGAAAGTGGGCAGTACTGATTATTCTATCTTATATAAAATCAAGTAAGATAGAATGGCAGTGGAATATTCTATCTTACTCTTAAAATTATCCACTTGTAATACTCAACAGACTGAAAGACTACGATATCATCATAATCGAATCATCAATGCCAGACATGATATACTATTTGAATGCTGTGGCACCGACAGTAGTCTCTGAGACAGAGCAAGGCATGAAAGGATCTAGATTACTTTTCTCTTCCATCAGTATCAGAGAAAATGGGTTGTAAGCTTCACTTACACTCTTCAAAGATACATCAAGACTATCACTAGACATACAACATCTTTAGAGGTTGCTACTGTAGTTGTAGCCTGCAAAAGAAGTTGCACACCAGCAAAGCAAAGCAAAAAGAACTCGGGTCCGTTCCGAGATTTGGACTCGAGGCCTCCTGCACCCAAAGCAGGAATCTACCTCTCTTTCTCTTGACAAAGATATAGCATAAGAAGTTTATGGTATTGAAGACTACAATCATTTTATAAGATTATAGCAAATAGGTTGTGGTAGCCTGCAAAAGAAGTTGCACACCAGCAAAGCAAAGCAAAAAGAACTCGTGGTCCGTTCCGAGATTTGGACTCGAGGCCTCCTGCACCCAAAGCAGGAATCATACCTCTAGACCAAACGGACACGGTAACTTTTGGAGGTGTCACTACATACATTGAGTTTCAAGAAAAGAGGAAGAGATGATTCATAATTCATAAAATTAAAATTATAAGGTTCGATAGGGTATTGATATCAGTTGTCTTCTATAAGTAGCATATTATCTATTGGTTAACATAAGTCACTCGCAGCTATTTGATTGCCAGTGAACCGCATCTAGTGGTCTTCACCAGGACAAAATACATAAGTAAACAACAACCACCATAGTATATTATCATCACACAGCACACGGATCATGTCGACAAAAGAAAACCCTAACCCTATTATCCACTCGACAAATAAACATAATCATGCATCTAATATACCAACTACTGCCTCACCATTGATTGGGTCTGCGGCTATACGAAGATACCACTTATTTGGTACCCCATCACCATCAAACTCACAGCAACTCAATGTTACAACTGAGTGGGACAATACATTAGATTATGATACATCATCTATCTACCAATGGGGACCAATAACCGCAGAAGATCGAAGTGTTGCATTAGCATTATCTGCGGCTGCTCATGCTTCTACAACCGATAATAATAATGAGCATTCATCAACCAAATTAGATATATTGCAACAGGCAGGATTTGCACTCTACAATCCAAAGATTATACACAAACAATATAAAGCTATTCAATATCCATCATTTGCTCCATCAAAGCATAAAACAAAGATTAATATCGAATCAACAAAATGGCAGACATTACATAGAGAAGAAGAAAAGGAAGAAGAGGAGAAACGAGATACAATCACTCCCAATGAGATATTTGATATAGTTCGAAATATACAAGATCCTGAACATCCATTAACTCTTGAACAATTAAATGTTGTACGATTGGAGTTGATTGATGTTGTAGATTTGAAGGGTGATAGTAGTAGTAATGATAGTGATAATGATGATGTTACTATGGAAGAAGAAGGTTCATCAAGCAATTTGAATGGTCATATACGCAAAAAGTTTTCTACTGTTCATGTGCAATTCACGTGAGTGGTTACATGTTATATGTGCACTGCGTTTATTATTACATCATCTCATTCACTCACCGTTTGTTTCTTTCTTTATCTTACATATCATCTTAGACCAACTGTGAGTAAACACTGTGTTCAAATACCAGCATTATCTTCATTCGAATATAAACTCACTTATGTTCTCTTCATATCGATACACACAGATTCCTCACTGCTCAATGGCTACACTTATTGGACTCAGTCTTCGTGTTAAACTATTAAGATCTATACCCTCTCGATTCAAAGTGATTGTGAAAATCGAAGATGGCACACATGTGAGTGAACATGCCGTGAATAAACAATTAGCAGATAAAGAAAGAGTACGAGCAGCGTTAGAGAATGAACATTTGTTGGGCGTAGTTGACAGATGTATTGAGGGGGGTATGCAAATGAAGTGATAGTAGAGACATGTGTTAATGTTGTTGACAGATGTATTTCAGGAGGGATGCAGCAAATGAAGTAATAGTAGAGACATGTGTTAATACTATGCCTATTTTACTTTCTACACTTGTCATGGTTCCGGTTCTGAGAAGCGAACATGCTGCAATATACTGGGTATGGCGTTACCATATTTGGTATGTGATTCAACGAGTGTGGTAACGTCATAATTCTCAATACCGGGAACATCCTTGATCGGTTTCGTGCCAGCCGGAGTACCACCTCTTGCCACAAACATTAACGATAGCAGCCAATCATTCGTTGTGTAACAATTGACCATACGTCCTCCTGTCACTCGTCTACAAGATGTCAATACCTTTCTATCGATAGCTCGTGGAAGGCCAATGAAAATCACATCAGCTACCAACGACGCAGGTTCTCTATCATACTCAAACCTATTCTCATCTTTCTTTTTCTTCAAGAATGATGACCGAGGACTTTTCTTCTCTTCTAGTATCTTACCCGATCGATTGAATTCCCATATATCTTGCTGCCTAGCCAATTCTCTTAAACATGAGTAGATAACTCGGGCACCAAACGAGAAGCCAACTAGTGTAACCGGCCTTCGTTCATCACTTGAAAGTAGACACCTTGCCAACTCCTTTCCTGCCTCGTCAGCTCTAATCACAATGATTTGGTAAGGATCATCTATAAGTTTACTGGCTGTGATGAGAGCCGATGGGATAGCGACAGCAGAAACAATAGCCCCAATCACAGAGTATTGAAGAGCCACCTTGGTTGCTTGGGATGATACCTCGATTGCCAAATTCTCGACAATATGACAAAGACTGCTCAACATACTAGATTCCCAAGTAACTGTGTGGATATCGGCAGTACCATATAATCTCTTCCAATCCCAAACGACTGGACAACGTTCTTCCTCGAACTCCTCCAGATCATCTTTGAAGGTTGCCGGCGGTGGATCTTGTGCATCATCTTCTTCATCCTCGTCAATAGAACCTATCATCTTTGGAGACCCAGCACCCTCTGACAGCTTCGAATCATCATCTATGAGTCCTTTATCCTTGAGGAATGAAACTTGTTGCTCTCGTTGCTTTGACATGCGCTCTTTAATCTTGAGGCTTGGCGATTGAGGTACAGGAGATTCTGGCGCTGCAACATTACTATCATCACCTGAAACTGCTGTGATATTTGCACTCTTACCCTCACCATCTTCACTTTCAGGCTTGTCATAAACGAGTCCATTGTTCTTGAGAAATTCAGCTTGCTGTTCTCTTTGTTTTGCCATTCGTTCTTGGAGACTCGGTCCTGACTCTTTATCTAACTCATCGCTCTCATTACTAAGGGCCAGATCAACCAATTCAGTTTCCATTGTCTCCAAGTCCACATCAACATCATCATTTACACCATCAGGAATACTACTACCTGTATAGTTCTTCCGGTGTGTCTTCTTGGGTGTCATCTTGTGAAGAAGTTCAGTAATGTCATTATCCTCGTCAAAGTCGATCTCTTCCTCCACTCCGTATCCCCTCTTTCGTAGGTTGACAATCTTTGCATCATTCAGTATTCCATCTATCATCTCCTTCTCTTCATATGAAAGAGATACTTCATTCTCATGTGGTGTGTCAAGTGGCATGAGGTGATCTGGATTGGCACCATACTTCTGCTCTAATTGCTGCCAAATTCGATCCCAACTAAAGTCGTTCTTCAACCTCTTCTTCAATGTCTCCATGAAATGTCCACACAACTGTACCAGAGGAGGATTATAAACCGAATAAAAGCGTTTCATTTGTCTAATTCTGCGCTTGTCGTCATCTTCTTTCTCGTATTTACAAGTTGGTTGTATACCCCAAGCTAACTGGAAGTCGGCAATATCATTATCTCTTAGCCATCCACAAACAGCCACTGTTGTATGAAGCTGTGGAAGCATCGTCTCGACCCCCTTCTTCATCTTCTCATCACTAGCACCAAGATACATGTATTGTTCTATATTCTCCCTTCGTATTTCAAACTGAGACAACCCAGCAGTCCGTTTCTTCATCTTGTAGGCAGCTAATCCACCACCGCCAACACCAAACAAGGCAGCACCGGCTTTGAACGTTGCCAATACAGCCAAGAGAGCAGTTGATGACGCAGTCGTTGCTCCTGTAAGTGCAGCTATACCGCCTATACCAGCCGCTAACGCCGGAGCAGCCAGACCACCAGTGATTGCAAATACAGTCCCTAACGCCAAACCCATTCCTGCAATTTTAGCAGAACGTTTCATCTGCTTAACTCTCGTATCAGTAAAGAACTGCGAACTTGATTCATCTAATGCTTCATTCATTTTATCCTCAAGCGCAGCATCATCGAGGTCGGCAGTACCATCTTCATCATCAATTACATCCTGTTTTAAAAAGGATGGCAACTTGTGTGTAGTACTCTTCTTCTGTGCCTCGATTTCCTGCTCACGTATCTTTTTTTCTCGCTCTTCTGCCATTAGGAATCGCACTATATCAATAGCTACAAGACGCTCAATCAATTCGAATTTGCGAGTAGCTAAATACTTTGCGTTGGAATGTCGTCTAGCTTGAAGTTCCGTCATGACATTCTCTTCTTCCTTATCATAATCCTCTTCTTCATTTGGATTGCTATTAACATGATCAGATTCTTGACTTTTAGCGTCCAACTCTTGTTCCAATGTATCCAGCTCTTCTTCTAGACTTATATTATCGTCATCTACATCTGTATCATCAACCTTGATTTCCTCAGATTGTACTTCAAACGATGAAGACCAATTCGATTCGATCGACTCTACTGCCGTTTGCGGCATGTCTTGTTCATCATCTACCACATCCTCAGATGTAGTAGGAAATACATTTGCATCGTCATCTGCAGATTCAGACGTGAATAGTTGCTTTGATGTTGACTCTTCATCTGATTGTCTTGATGTGTCATCTTTTGAAGATGCTGTATCCCCGGACTTTGCCGATTGATCGTCATCTTCATTTGACTCAGACGACTTTCCTTGATTATCCGCATTATCCGTCGTCACTACCGGCGGAGACTTTTTATATTCATGATACAACGTACCAAAGATTGCATCCTTAC
>Ga0075439_12757_pt1 | contig 12034 bp, 7 predicted proteins | sample MintriSingleCell_FD_74264 | JGI IMG/M metagenome (GOLD analysis project Ga0075439, IMG submission 74264) | Marine eukaryotic communities from Monterey Bay, USA to study complex ecological interactions - Minidiscus trioculatus JGI Plate_4_G5... | ecosystem: Environmental > Aquatic > Marine >... | reverse complement strand
TAGTGGCAAACGTGACATGTCTTAGCACCCCATCTGTTAGTACTGTTCAGTCTTCTATATCCAAGACACTGTCACTTCTCACAAGGACCGTCTGTTCCAACACAACGGATCCATCAAAACTTATCAAAAAGATTATAAAGCGATTAGATTCTCAACTGATAGAACATGGTGACTGTATCAAGGAGTTTGCCAAGACAGACGATGGTACCTCGGTTTGTGATGACATACTTGAAAACATTCCAACACTTGCCCTTCCCAACCTTGAAGATACAGACGACAACCGACAACTGATTCAGTCCTTATCTAAACTATTTAGAGGATTCGATCATTTAGATTGGCTGACGTCAAGTTTAGCCTCTATACTAAGAGCAGCTTGTCAACGTGCAAATGAGTTGGGATTAAGCCGGGAACGTGAATGGAAGAAGGAGCTATCATCCAAATCATTTGAGGGTGCCATGAGTAGACTTTCTCTATTACATAGATCATCCTTATATGAGGTATGCCGGATTAGGACAAAACCTGGCTTTGACGAAAGGGATGAAGTCCAGAGTAAAGCACCAGAACAGCCATTAGTTTATAAGATACGCATAGTCTGTCAAGAAGGAGCCATTATTCGTAACGGAATCGACATAGACAGATGTGAGAATGTCGGTAATATGGAAATGGGAGAAGTAGTTTGTGCTTACGATCGTTGTATCAACTCCTCTGGAGTTCTCCGGTATCATACGAGCCGTGGTTGGGTTAGCGAGTTGACAAGAGGTGGCGGCCGGGAAAACATTGCAGAGGTTCTTGATGTAAGTGTCCTCACGGATATGCCTCCAATAATGGTAGGTAGCTCTTCTGCCGGGATTGGTATTAAACGAGTTGAGCTTGGGATATCAGACTTACAGAGTGCATCCGCTTCAGTCCTTGCTAGATTACAAAAGGGAAGTACAGCATTACTGCAATGCTTTTCAATGCTCCAAACAAGCGGAATTCGAACAACGACTCCTCGACTTACATTTCAGAACAATAGTGTGGCGCCACATGTCATTGCGGTATCAAAGCTGCTTAGTTCCAACATTAGAGCTAACTTGGAGTATGACCCTGCCAAGAAGGACGAGTCAGAGACAGGAGATGCAAATATGGATGATGATAATACGGATAAGAAAGAGTCCTCATTAGCCAAGTGCATGTATCTGGGGTCTCAACTGAATGCCTTACAAGCTGCTTTATATGACGAGAAGCGAGATGAGCATAGATCTGTCTTTAACTTGCCTCTCCTAATCAATCTCTATGCGGCTGATGGTTGGAAGGACGGTATACTCCCGGTTTCAATAGATGGTTCCGAGAATCAAGATTCAGACAATGATGATGGAGGTGTGATTTTGTCAGCTATACGATTTGTTCTCTTGGAGGGTCTTCGTGATATGGCAGACTTTGCTGCCAAGGATAAAGTGAATGTTCAAGAAGAGGTTACCGATTCGTCAACTCAACACAAGACACAACGAATGAGCCGTGCCGTTGCAGCCTCTTTCCCACCGACCCTCTCTCTTCTTCGGAGGTTGGTGTCTAGACCACTACTTGTTGGGTCACAAATGGCAACTACACTAACCAAAATGAAGTCGGAGGACTTTGCCTCCTTGATTACAACACTATCTAAAACTGACGACGACCAAACTCCCAAGTTCAATGCAGCTCAGTTCACTAGATCATTCAATATGAAACTTGCCAAGCTCTCTTTTCAAGATGTATTCTCGGATGACAAGTTCTCTTGTGTTCCAAGCCATGTGTTATTTCCCTGGGTGCAATACCTCACTGATGTGATTGGGAGCTTGGAGGAGGCAAGCAAGGTTGTTGAACCAGCGGAATCTACCACGACCTCCTCTACCACGGAACGTCCAACGATCGGTTCACTCTTAGCAGGCGGAAGAGCAGGACAGGAAGGTGGCAGACTTCTAAATCCTGCCGCTCTAAACAATTTGAACTTATTCCAACAGTTGGTTGGTGGGGGTCTAGGTGGTGCTGCTGGTGGTCCAGAAGAGGAGGAAGAGATCTTTGAACCAAGCGAAGGTAAGCAATGGCATGCTTCTCTTTATATTCGAAGTTGGCGTGTCCTTAGGATACCCCTACTTTAGAGGCCTTCTTTGTATCTAACCCCTTTCTTCTCTCTCAACACAGAATCCATTAACCAATTGTCAGAGATGGGATTCAGTAGAGAACATGCAACAGAAGCCTTGGAAATGTCTGGAACCAATAGAGTTGAAATTGCAATGGAATATGCTCTCACGGTAAGATGATATGTGATTCTTGTACTATTGATAAAAAGAACATGTCACATTTACCCTTTGTTCTTCCCAATGTAGCATCCTCCATCGTCTCCTGCTACACTTGAACGGCGTAGGGCCGCCCGAGAACAAAGAAGGCAGCAACAACAAAACCGACGGAATGAATTAGCGGAACTTGAGGCAAGAGCTGCTAGCAGTAATGCGGCTGCACTTGAGGCAGCAGAACGTGAGCTCTCTGGTGATACAAATGAAGATGACACATCTGATAATAAGGCCAAAGAAGACTCGGATGATTCACCCAAAGATAAAGAGGAGGAGGATTCCAAGCCGAAGCCATTATCCGAAGAGGAGATAAAAGCAAAGAAGGAGAAGGAAATGGAAGAGAAATCGGCAGCAGAGGCAACGAAGCTTTTACAAACTATGAAGGATACCCTGATCAGCACCTGTTTGAATATCATCGAAAGTAGCGATACGTCAAATGTTTCCCTTGCCAATCCTAATGAGCTTACGACTAAACAGTCGGAAGATGTAGTGAATGATCCATCGTCATGTGTCATTATCATGGCCAACTTTTTATTGGGTGTGTCTAAGTCATATCCAGATCTTGAATCCAATATTGCTACAAAGTTGCTTGAAAGATTAAAGGGGAAGGTCGATGTAAAGTCTCCTTCGGTGAGTCTCCTATTCATAGTCTATTATGTTTCTCTTCGGTAGTTAATTTGGTCATGTGGTTTCTCTAACGTCAACTCTTTTACTACTCTTTTTCTTAGCATTGCCGAGTCAAGTCAGGAAGTGAGGAGGCTAGCTTTGCATCACTTTGCCATGCATCTGTTGTCATCTTCCGTGCACGTTCCAGTCTTAGACCAATGATTCTTCGCCAAGGACTCGTTGGTATAATCACACACTGTATCCGAGCGGTTACTCTCACATCAGCACTACGAGGTAACGGCAAAGATGCATCCTCCTCCCCCGAGTCTGCCATGGCTTGGCCAACTTGGTTGACACCAGCTTTACTTTTACTTGAAGTTATGGCACAGCCTACATCTGCTACTACGCTTGAAGATGACGCTACAGCTAATAAGAAGAGTGAATATGGTAAACTTCTAGCCGAGCACAAGAAAATCTCAACAAGTCAAGAGAAGGCAATGAAGAACGTGTACTCTCTAGTAACGAACAACAAGGATGTTAGTAAGGCAACACCCAAGAAGTCCAAAAAGGCTGGAGAGTCGAAGAAGAAGAAGCTGGATGACAAGAAATCAAGTGATAAATCAAGTGGTAGTGATGCCCCAGCCACAGAGGGAGAGTCGAAGGAGAAAGCAGAAGTAGATCCTAGTCCTCCGACGAATCCTCCTCCCATTCCGCTTCTACATGCCATGATGAGAACCGAGACACAAGAAGCTTGCATGTTATTGTGCTTGCAACTCCTTGGCCTCAAATCAAAGCCTAAGAAAGGAGGTATCGACAAGGCTCACTTAGAGAGAGTGTGTCCACCTCCAGTTGTTGTGAATGGTGAGTACAATACTATGCTTTATATATCTGTTTAACCATTAATCTGGGTATTCTCTAACTCATATCATTCACTTAAACTCCTTCCTTTCTTCAGCTATACTGGTCTTGTTGGTAAGACTACTACGAAGCCGCAAGCTTGCATCATTATGTTTGCAAATGGGTGGGGCTGATTTGATACTGGCACTGCCCAATCGTTCCTACTTCTCTAGAAATCGAGACATCATATCACTTGCTCTTCGTAGAATGCTTGAAGATGAAGTGACTCTCCATTCAATGATGGAGACAGAGATTAGAAGTATTATCACCAAGGTCTACAAGAAGCAACATCCAGGCTCATCAGCTATTTCACCAAAAGTGAACCTCAAGTCATTCATGACAGCATGCACACCTCTCATTTGTAGAGACAGTGTCGTGTTCTTCAAGGCTATTGTATCTAGTGTCAAAATCGAATCAAGTGGCTCGGCTAGCTCCTCATTGGCAAGCTCTCGTGGTACTCAGGTTACACTACTTAGCAATGAAGAAAGAGCCAAGAATGCCAAGATATTGGCCTCTCATTTTGCCAAGAATGCTACAATCGATGCCGCCATTACAGCAGTATCCACCACATCGGATAAGCCGAACAGTCAAGAAGAAGCTCAGCCAAGACGTCGTTCCAAGTCTCCTCACCGCTCATCAATATCAAAGAGTCCGGGAAAGTCAAGCTTGCCCGTCAAGAGTACAATCAATGGTACACCTGCTAATCATATTGCTACTCTGCTCTTGAGAGATATCATGCGTGGTACTGATCTTCTTCAATCATCAACAGCAGATGAGAAGAGACCTTTCCTATCAACACTTGATTATTTGGATACTCTGTCCGATCTTGTATTGGCAGTGCCTGCATGTGGGGCCGCTATTCATCGATACAAACCAACAGGATCGTCTGCAAAGTTTCACCATGCTATATCTGGATGCCCTGATCCACCACAGACAGCTGTTAGTTTCATCCTACACAAACTACTTCCACAACCACGAGAGACTAGTGGCTCAAATGCCACTGGCTCTGATAAAGCACTCAAGTTACAAGCTTATAACAAGACAAAGCTATCTCAGGCTGGTGCAAGATTGATTGTTTGTCTAGTTGCTCGTTCAGGTGAAGGTCGGCGTCGTGTTATTGCAGACTTGGCATTTGCTCTATCGAGTTGTGGACAGTCTCAGCCTCTTCAAAAAGAGTCGGATGATGACAATACTGATATGTGGGCAATATCAACTTGGTCAGATCTGTGTTTCAGGAAAGTCCGCGTTAGTATTGTTTTTTGTCACATGAAATTGAACTGTTCAATATGAAGTATCGACAAGTTGACTACTTTATTCGAACTTAGCTTGTCTTCATTGATTGTCCTTGCAAACCAGATGTACTAACAGAAGTTATCTTTACCTCTCTTCTTCTACATAAATCGTGATAACGCGCATCTTCCAGCCTTTCATCACCCAGAAATAGTACCCCAAGTCCAACAGGTCAAGATTCTTCGTCTAACCTTTCCTTTGGTGTTTTGAAGATGTTGTTAGAAGTCGGGGCACCACACGCCTTGATGTGTGCCATGGAAAGGATCAACCTTCACAATCCAATGTCATCTTCTGTGGCCACAAGTGTCATCCGACCCCTCGAGATACTATCAAGGAGTACTGTCTATTCTACTGTCTCCGACATGGCTGAGAAGGAAAAAGCCAAGATGGAATCATCAACCAAAAAGGGTAAAGATTCTCGTCGTTCAACATTTGGTCCTACCGAACGTAGTGAATCTGTACTGTATGATGCGGGGTTGGAGGATGATTTCAACAATCCTCCGGATGAAAGTATGGACGACACTAACAGTGACATAGAAGAAGATGACGATGAAATTATGGAAGAGGATGACAGTGAGTCAGAGATTGAGGTACGTTTAGGGAATGTTGATTACTCTGACGAAGAAGATGATAACTCAACCAATGAGTCGGAAGATGACGAGGAGATATCAAGTGATGAGGATGACGACGATGATGGCTCTTCATCTGGATCATCTGTTGAAAGTGACGACATCGATAACGAGAGTGATGGGGAGGAAGAAAGTATGGACAATAGTGACGAAGAAGAAGTGGATATGTTTCCAGAAGCCGACGAAGATGATGAACTTGCAGCAGAAGAGAATCTCTTCTTTGATGCTGAAAATGAGGCAAACTTGGAAGGAATGCCTGGTATCCCTCCTGGAATGGAAGGAGTCGACGGTGAATGGGCTATGGTTCCTCCTAATGGTGGCCGTGCAGGTGCAGCTGCCGCAGCTTTGGGCCTTGGCGGCATGCCCGGTATGCCTCCAGCTGGTTTATTAGAAGCATTAGGCCTTGGGGGACCTAGAGGGCGTGGTCCTGGAGGAGGTGAAGATGCTGAAGCAATGCTAGGGAATATAGTACGAGGAGATAGTATTGGTCTTCGGCAACTCCAAGAACAACTAGCCAATCTTGAGCAACTAGCGGGTCAGCAGAACATTAGAGTGGTCAGAGGAAATCGTGCTTCTGGTGGAGGCCTAGGAGGGTTAGGGGTCTCCAGTATCCTAGGTTCTCCTCCTGTTCCAGAGCTCGAATCAGTTAATGTTCACCAACGCACCTTCGGAAGCAATAGTAGAAGTCTTCTTCTTAGCCCAATGGAGTCTGTATTTGGAGTTCAAGCCACGAGGACAAGTAGTAGACAAGGTCTTGGTGGAGATGGTCATGAAGAGCAAGATGAGATCCCCTCGTTGTATGATACTCAACTCTTCCCCGGTGGAATCTCTTCATCAACGCAGACAAGGGCTCAGCCGACTGTTCATCCACTTCTCCAAAGTGTCTCTTTAGCACCATCCAATAGCATTTATCAGCTAGAGAATCAACCTGATCAAAGTCACGCTTTAGGAGGACTTAGGTCAAGGTCTTTCATTACTGGTGCAAATGGTAATCTTATTCAAGTACATGATCGCTTCCACGATGGTGCAGATCCCAGGAGAGGAGGTCGTCAAGGTGCTCATTCTGGCTGGACAGATGATGGTATTCAACCTGATCGATCAACTGAAGACTTTAGTGTGGCATTTGGAAGTGCATTGAATGGTATGATGGACCGTGCCGATGCTGCTGCTCAACAAGCTAGCCAAGCCGAACAGAATAACGACTCAGGAGGTGATAATAGTAATGAACAAGACAATGAGGCTGGAAACGATGCTGAAGAAGCTGAGGCTGAAGAAGCCGAGACTGACGAGGTTATGAATGAAGCGGAGGATGATCCAGCAGAAGACCAAGCCGAGACAGAGAATGCAGCAGATTCGAATGAACCTGTCCAGCCACCACCTGCTCAAGAACAACCGTCAGAAGATGCCGCAGTTAGTAGTGCCATGGCCGATGGTCTTACGATCGACTCTGGTGCTTCTAATGAGCAGTCTGTCAATAATGAGACCAACAATGATGATAGTACTAGTAACGATGCAGTAATGGAAGATGGTCAAGCGGCTGAGGAGGAGACTGAACCCGCCCCTGACGAACAACAGACGGCAGAGAATAATGAATCATCAGACGAAGCCAATCAGGAAGAAGCTTCTGGTCAGGATACTAATGCAGCTGACACCAATGATGATGGTAATCAAGATCAACAAGCCATGGAAACAGATGATGCAGCACCGGCAGCAGATCCTTCCGTTAATGAAGAAGCACCCGTTAATGCAGAAGCACCTACTAATGAGGAGAGTAATGAAGCACCCTCCGAGGAAGCTAATGAAGCATCGGCAAGTGAAGAGACAAACAATGGCACTAGTGGCGAATTGACTTGCCCACCGGATATCGACCCTGAAGTGTTTGCTAGTCTTCCACTCGAGATGCAACAGGAAGTTGTTGAACAGCATCAACAAGCACAGCAGATATCCGAGTCTGGTTTAGATCCCGAGGCCTTGGCCGCGTTACCTGAAGATATGAGAAGAGAAGTGATTGCACAAGAACAGAATGAGCAACGCCAGCGTGAACAACAGGCTGCACAACCAGCAGCAGATCCAGCAAATGCAGAGGAGATGGATAATGCAAGGTGAGTTAGTATGATTGTGATGGGTCTCATTAGCAATTTGATCTTCGTACTTCCTTTCAGCACTCACCACATCTTTAATCTCTTTCTTCCTTTCTTACTTCTCTAGCTTCTTGGCATCATTAACACCTGATTTGAGACAAGAGATCTTATTGACAGCTGATGATACTTTCATCCAATCACTACCACCTAACATTATAGCCGAAGCGAATGTGTTGAGAGAAAGGGTGAATGCTCAACACCGACAAGCACAAGAGGCTGCGGCACAGCCAAGAAATGCAGCAGGAGGTGGCGGTGGTGGAGCAGTTAGACGAGGTGGTGGAGTTCCTAGACTTGCTCAACCTGATCCTGCTTCAAGGCGTCGTCAGAGGAATGGTAAATTGGTAAGTTTTCTAAGCCGTATAGTATGTCTGGTTCGTCTTATTATCGTCAAGCTAAGTTCGCTCTCTTTCATACTATACTCAGCGGATTGAGGCAGATAGAGACAAGGTTGTTTACACCCCGAGTGATGGGGCAGCAGGTCCTCTATTGACGACCGAGTCAAGTAAAGCTTTCATCAGTTTACTCTACTTACTGTCACCTGTTCAGCCACAACGCACCATTCACAACTTTGCGAGGAATTTGTGTATGTGTGAACAATCCAGATCCTTTCTACTTCGCACCCTTGTTGGGTTGTTGAACAATGATAATCCTCGTGTTCTACAACTGATCAAGTCACTAGACAAGAATAACAAGGATGACGCCACTGACCTAACATCAAGCTTGGTTACATTCCCACCAACAAGTCTCATTGGAGTTCCACCAGTACCAATTCAAGATCGGAATCCGCATTCAAGACATCCCATGTTTAGGAGGAGACCAGTTAGCAACACTGCTGTAACTATTGCCGCTAGTCTACCAGCTAGCTCAAAAGGTTCGTCTCATAGTGACTCGATCCCTCCCGTTGTAGCAAGGCGTGTAGTTGGGTTATTAGCAGTTCTTTGCAAAAGTTCAGCTCGTGTGTCTTACAGCATGTTGTGTAATACCAGTGAAGATGAAGACACCTGTATGGAAAAACTATTAGATCTTCTTCAAACAAGTCAGTACTCTCAAAGTGCAAGCAACCTTGAGCAACTATTGAATCTTATTGACATTGCTGTTGCTCCCATGGCTTTACTTCCAAAAGACGGCCAAGAGGTTGACATATCAGCTGACAGACCATCTCAAGGCAAAGTTTGGGTGAAGGTACCCCGTGTAGTTGTGTCCAAGAAGAGGTTACATTCGTTAGTCAATACCCTCCGGTTGGAGAGTTGTGTTGATGCTTCTTTTCTAAAAATCAACAATGTGATGAGACGACTATGCCGTGTGGAGGCAAACAAGCTCAACGTTCTCAATGAACTTGCTTTGGTTGCCGAAGGGCTAGGGAAAGCTGCCATATTAGATATGAAAGCCGTAAGCGTCCGGTTGAGATCAGCAGCCAAGCATCATAAAGATAACGCGGCACGGGAATCTGACGGTGATAAGTCGATGCAAGTGTTAGACCCTTCCTCACACGACGGTGACTTTGCAGGTACCCCATCTAGTGCTGTTTCATTGTCTACTAGCAATTCTGAATTGAAGCTACTGCGTGTATTGCAAATGCTCAATGCACTGTGTTCCCAAGATGAAGACAAAGGTGAAGGACTATCCGCTGAGTTTAGCTCTCTCCTCAAGGGTCTCAACTTGGAAGCACTCTGGGACCAGCTCAACATTTGTCTTACTACTGTTTCGGTGCTTGAGGGAGTTGCCAATATCGATGTTGATGAGAATGATGATGCGGATGGTGACGATGGTGAAGAGAATGAGACGACCAATGAGGGAGCCGCTGCGGCGAATGGGAAGAAACCAAAGCTACAAAACAGTGTAGCTGGTCTCATTACTCGTTTCTTACCAGCAATTGAGGCATTCTTCATGATCAATGCCTCTCCTTCCTCTACATCGGATGACTCCGAGTCTGCTTCTAATGATAATAGCCGTCTTGTGGAGTTTGCTGCTAGTAACAAGATACTGCTCAATGCCTTGCTTCGTTCAAACCCATCACTACTTGAGAAAGGTCTTCGTGCCATGGTGAAGATGCCCAAGTGTAGAGTGTTCCTCGACTTTGATGTCAAAAGGGCTTGGTTCAAAACCCAAGTCCGTCGTCTTCGACAGCAAGCAAGTCGTCGTTATGGTAGTGTTAGGCTCAACCTCCGCCGTAAGCATGTCTTTGATGATTCCTTCCATGCCTTTGTCCACAGAAATGCAGAAGAATTACGTGGCCGACTGCAGATCACATTTGCCGAGGAGGAAGGTGTTGATGCCGGAGGTCTTAGTCGGGAGTTCTTTGCCATTTTAGCCAAGGAAATGTTCAATCCAAACTATGCCCTCTTCATGTCTACAGAAGATGGCTGCACTTTCCAACCGAACCCCAACAGTACGATCAATCCTGATGACAAAAGGTATTTCAAGTTCGTCGGGCGTATTGTTGGAAAGGCAGTAAGTGATGGATTCCTTCTTGATGCCCACTTCACGAGAAGTCTATACAAGCACATGTTAGGAGTCAAGCCTACTCATCATGACATGCAGGCCATTGATCCCGACTATTACAAGAATCTACAAATGATATTGGAACACAAGTTGGAGGATATCGGGCTCGATCTAACATTTTCAACAGAGGATCATGCCTTCGGACGGAGTAAGACTATTGATCTCATTCCAGATGGCCATAAAGTACCAGTTACGGAGGAGTCAAAGGCTAAATATGTGGATCTTGTATGTCAGTATCGAATGACAACTGCCATTGAAAAGCAGATTAAGGCATTTTTGGAAGGCTTCCATGAGATGGTTGACATTGATCTCATCTCCATTTTCACCGCCAAGGAGCTGGAGCTACTCATATCTGGAATGCCAGATATAGACATTCATGACCTGAAGAAGAATACCGATTACAATGGTTATCGTCCGGCTGATAAGTTGATTGGATGGTTCTGGAATATAATGTTCAACCTTTCCAAGACGGAGAAGGCTGCATTTTTGCAATTCGTTACAGGCAGTTCAAAGGTACCATTGGCAGGATTTAGTGAGTTGCAGGGCATGAGGGGTGTACAAAAGTTTAGTGTCAACAAAGCAGGCGGTGGTGATACCGGTGCATTAATGTCTGCACATACATGTTTCAACGCCCTTGATTTGCCTGAGTATAAATCGGAGGAAGAAATGAAAGAGAAGTTGTTAATGGCAATAAGCGAGGGAGCTGGTGGATTTGGTTTTGCTTAGACAACAATAGAAAGATAGTACTGTATGTAAATATAGATTGAAATGACGATTGATTTAAGATATTAGACTACAATGCTCTCAAGCTTTTGTAAGTGTTGTTAAATATTCACTTCTTTTCCTCATGTCTAAGATCTATCCATGAAAGAAAGGAACTCTTCTATATTCAAAAGATTGTCTAACTTAATATCTCATCTTCCAAATCTCTTATTTCCTTCAACAACTTTAGTAACCGCATCTTTTCTTCTTCCGGAGGAGAATTGACCAATACAGTCTTGATGATTCATATGTACACATCAAATGTCACGAAATGTTAGCTTCTTATATCAAAATCAAACATATGCACAACATACCGTGTATACAATATAGGAATCTCTCACCTGATATGCAGCCCTTGCAGCACCAGCTAATTGATGTATACCTACTTTGGCATCACTTGTTATATTTGTATTGCAATGTGGTAGAAAAGAATTAATCTCAATGATATGAGCATGACACACTTCCATTAGTTTGGTCGGTATAGAAAGTGCACGAGCCTCAATCTCAGCCTTTTCATCAGGTGACATAGTATCATCTTTCCATGTACGTTGTAAATCTGCATAGGCAGCTGCATCATCATCGGCTGCTTTGAGTAATGGTGAAATCTCTAATGATGTAATGAGATCTGATGCCTTCGCAAAGGCGCCACTTTCTCTATCCTTCTTTCTTTGTGTATAGGCGGCTGCCATTTGAGCTGCTGCAGACCCTATCGATGCACCAATTGCTGCAGCGGCACCACCACCAGGTGTGGGTTGTTTGGCCGCAAGATTGATAAGGAATTGATCAATCAGACACAGCGTAGCTGGCGTCTCTTCCCAAACATTGATTCGCCGTGTGTGCGCATTTTATTCTTGCAACGGGGATACCAATGTGGGATAGCAATCCCAGAAAATGAGAA
>Ga0075439_15464_pt1 | contig 12070 bp, 12 predicted proteins | sample MintriSingleCell_FD_74264 | JGI IMG/M metagenome (GOLD analysis project Ga0075439, IMG submission 74264) | Marine eukaryotic communities from Monterey Bay, USA to study complex ecological interactions - Minidiscus trioculatus JGI Plate_4_G5... | ecosystem: Environmental > Aquatic > Marine >... | reverse complement strand
TGTTCGAGTGTCTCATTGCACGAAACACATCGGGTGTACTTGCCAACCTTGGTCTGTTCAGACAAGCGTTTGAGTATGAAAAGAAGGCATACCAGTCATATCTTACCTTCCTTGGAGAAGACCACGATGCTACCAAGGCTTGTATGCGATCGTTGAGTGTAAGTTATTCTGTGTAGTGTGTGAGAAATACATATCATATGTCCCATATTCTAAGTATTAATACATTAACCCCCTCTTCTCCTTTTAGCAAATACTGGCTGCGGCAACAGAGCAAGAGAAACAACTAAAGATTAATGAAAAGGAACGAGTAAAAGAAAATGCAGCAGAGTCGGTGGCTAATCAAATCCGTGCAGATGAGGAAGCAAGAGAGGCCAAGCCAAAGAAGAAGAAGAACAAAAACAAAAAGAAGGGGAAGAAATAGAGTTTATGGTTACACTATTTCTCTCTTGTGGAGGAGTCCGATAAGTGATAGATAGAAGGCGTTAAATGTAAACAATTAGAGAAAGTCGTATACGTGTATACTATCAGTCCATTAGCCATATTAGACGAGCCACTAAGCTAATACTAATACGCATACTAGGAGATGCGATGGTATCCTTTAGGATACAGTTGCAGTCAATGAGCTCAACTGTATGTACGATATATACTACTTCCATATTAAAAGGATGAGATGATGATACAACAGACTTCTCCTAACTTGGATCTCGACTACTACCTACTATTATGTTGGTGTGAGGAGAGTACTAACTCGAAACTTTTGTTTGTGAAGTTTCTTTTATTGTAAGTTTCATAAATAATGTCACTCATTACTGTCTACTATTGCTAAAGCCGCCAATCAAACCAACTTGTCTCCTCTCTCTCTCGTATGTATGCTTTATTATTGATAGTGTTGAGTAGTATTAGTAGTATTGCAACGTATTATCATCATTACCGACAGTCAATAAGAGTGGAGGGTGTTTAGTATTATTAAAAGTAAAAAATTGAGAAGGTGCACCTTCATTAACATAACAACAGATTATCAAATAGCATTCGGTAGGATACATTAGGTTGTGATTGTTTAAACAATATAGTACATGAGGTGAGCATTCTCAACACCAAATACATACTACAACAAAGAGTAAACATAAGATGAGCAAATCAGATGTTGATGGTGTATGCGAGCATCTCAAGGGTTGCAAACTTGATGCTGAGAAGAAGATTTGTGATGAAGAACTATTTAAACAGCCTCCGCATATAGAACTAGATTGTCCAATTTGTTTCCAACGATTACCATCGCTTGGTACAGGTAGAAAATATAAGAGCTGCTGTGGGAAAGTTATTTGCAGTGGATGTATCCATGCTCCTCTATATGATAATCAAGGCAATAAGGTTGATAATAAAAAGTGTGCATTTTGTAGAACTCCAACGCCTTCTACACATGAGGACATAGTGGAAAGGTTAAATAAACGAGTGGACCTGGATGATCCTATTGCAATGTTCAATATAGGTAATTACTATGCAAGAGGGATAAAAGGCTTCCCAATAGATTATACAAAGGCATTAGAACTTTACCATCGTGCAGCAGAACTTGGTTATGCAAAAGCTTATAATGATATTGGTTATGCATATGATCACGGTGAAGGAGTAGAAGTTGATAAGAAGAAGGCCACACATTATTATGAGTTAGCAGCTATGATGGGAGATGTAATTGCAAGGCATAATCTAGGCTGTATGGAGAGTGAGGTAGGCAATATAGACAGAGCTCTTAAGCATTTCATGATTGCGGTAGGGAGTGGAAATGCTTTATCGTTGAATGGTATAAAACGATTATACTCAGGAGGTCATGCAACGAAAGAAGAATACACAAAGGCATTACGATTATATCAAGAGTACTTGGATGAGATAAAAAGCGTGCAGAGGGATACTGCTGCTGCAGCCAATGAGAGGTATCGATACTATTAGTTTGGGCCAATTCAAAGGGGTTTTGTAATTAGTAACAGATCTCAGAAGAGTAGTACTCCTGTCTAATTACGCGGTCGGATATTTTAAGAAGTTATATCCGTAATTAATGACATAAGATATGCTCAGTATTTCTATACCTGTTATCATAATCTTCTATCTACCTATATTAATGCTTGACTTTCCGGTTTATTTTAATTCTCCCTCTCTATGTATTGTAACATACTTCCAAACCAACAATAGCACACAATAAAGCTTACTCCCCCCTTACTCCTCACGATTTACAACTCGACATGTTCAAAGGTACCAGGCTCACTAACAAAGAAGTTTTGATGCTTACTCCATAAACTCCATTCTCCATCAATCTTTACACGTAAATGATATTGATTATTCCCTCGTGGCACGCCTGGCATGACTAAACACGGCTGTCCTCCACATGTATTCTTACCCCCAATTTCTATGTCGTATATATCGTTGATACTATCCTCATCAGTCACGGTATCATCAGCAATACCCGTCTCTTCATTAATGTAATCATTGCAATGATGACATATTTCATATCGTTCAGCATTTGGTATAGCATCCCATTTAATAATTGCCTTTAGTAAATGTTCTTCCCCCTCAACTAAATCACCATTTGCTCCTGCTCGATGTTGCTTGATCCGTGCGGTACCGATAAAGTTTGGACGTTCTTGTGATATTGTAGTAGCTGCATCGGCACCATGTAGGAATGAGAATGTAATCCATCCTGCAGCCATGACACACATGATGGCGAGCAGTAGTAAATTGTTGAGTGTGTTTCTATTCTGTATTGAATCTGATGTGCTCATTTTTGATGTTCGTCGTATCTATCTTTTCTTCAAGTGATATATCCTTGGATTGATGAAGCAGTATACACGATTCTAGCAGTATAGCTTGCTTCTTTGAATGTCGAGTAATCCGACGACGAATGATGATTGATATTATGAGAGTTTGGTTGTGTATTTCTTTATTATTTGCAGATCGGAAGCCGGAGTTATAATCTCAGCATAGAACAGGATCAAATGAATAGCTTAACGTATATAAATCAATGCGGACGATATAGAGGGGGCGCTAAGGAGATGTAACAATAGGCAATAGGGCAATAGATGACTATTGATAGTGAACAACAAAGATTTGTAGTCTGCGGTATCCTAAACAGAGTTTTCTTATTCCAATTATGTGAAATCTGATATTATTGCACTACTTTAATAACGTGCACTGTAACCAGTGCAGTGCATGCGAGGTTTTAGTGCATGAAATCTGCACTAGTGAAGCCCCAAAATGCAGGCATGAGCGATAGCGAATGCGGGCATGTGGGGCTGAACGCGTGCAGATTTCGTGCACTCAAGCCTCAAATGCACTGCACGTGTTACAGTGAGCGTTATTATGTATGACTTCGAGTAGCAGATATTCAAGCACATCATTGCAAAACAACGAGCACCGTGCAATTGCATATATTATTAGTTAACAATTACCATTGATTTTGATACATTCATTGACTAAATAAAGATAAATCGTAATTATCAAATTTCTAAGTGTCTTGAACAAAGTTGAACAATATTATAAATTATTAGATTACGACACATATTATTATAAATCTATTTGCTGAAGTACCTCATCCGTAATGGTTATAAAATTAAGATTTTTTGATTCATTTATTGGTTTGAGTAGTGTATCTGATTGCATCAATACAACCATTTTAATTATGCGGCAAAGCTTTATCGAGTTTGTCATTACTGCCATAGCAAACTCATATAACTCGAATATGGTACCTATTCTAACTGTACCAGAACTAAATAACAATGCATCTGTTTCACGAGCTATACAAATGAGATGATATGTACCGTCTGATACGAAAAGTTTCCACTTGTGATCAGCTCTTTTGCTTGGCTGAGGGCATGAAAGTTTCTTGACTTTAAGGACTTGCAGTATCGGTCTATATGGTATCTCTTCATCGTATGTGCGGATCATGTGATATACTCTTCTCAACGCCTTATTAGTAAGGATCTCCTCCATTATTAGATGTTGTCTATTTCTTTAGCGCAATGTATAATGCTGTAATATGGTAGAACCAATTATTAGTTTTAGTATCAAGATTCAAGATCCAAGATAGGCCTAAAATATACAAGACATGATATTGGATATTATATACTATTGGTTTTATTATGCACCACAAACATACAACAATGACCTCAAATAACCAGTATTATCATGATTACAATCGGTTTGTTTCGTACCAGGATTTACCTGATGATGTTATAGCTCAAATGCAAGAAGAAGAAGATGCAGATGCTGTTGCTCTATCTGAACATAATGCCCGAAGAGCTCAAGACAACGAACAAAGCAGCATCAATGGAGAAAGTAGCAGTAATGAAGAAGAATTGTCAAATGGTAGTATTAGCTCCTCTTCTGTTCTTTCAGAACTAAATCTGGACCGTGTTGTTGAAGAAGTCTTCAACGATGAAGTCTCTGATATCAATCTATTTACAATGGGACAATTTTATGATTCTGTATGTAGACGAATGTCTGTTCGAGCTCTGACTAACCAGATGAAAGAACAGATTAGGCAACTTTTGAGAACTTTATTGCCTCCACCTGACAATGATCAGTCAGACAATAATAGTAATAACAATGACGATGCCCAGGACCAGGAAGAGCAACAAGATAGCAGCAGCTCATCCTCCTCTTCAAGCTCTGACAGTACTGGTAGTTACTCCTCTCGATCATTCAGTTCCGATGTTAGTCATATTAGTGGCGACTCTTTGGTATTAGATGCACATGATGGAATTATTCAAAGTGACGAGGAAACAGAAAGTGAAAGTGATGCATCTGCTTCTGACTTATCTAATGTTACCAATCGAGATACGGATGATATATCTCAACTGCCGAGTGGGAGTAGCCAAGAACAATCGTTTGAAAGTGAAGAGTCTGGGGATAGTAATAGCTCTGCAGATTATAGCATAGGTAGCGATTGATAATTATAATAGTGAAGTCAAACAAGTCAATAATGTAGTAGAGTATTACCCAATCCTACACATAATCTATCTAATCCTCTCGTTTCCATATGAAGTTCACATCTCGATGATCTTTCCCCACAGTTTCCATACTAGTACATAGAACTTTTGCATCCATTACTATGCATATCTTTTTAATATTTGTCAACATTTCAATATTGAATCGAGATAATCTTATCACTGTTCCATTTTGAATATACCCCGTCTCAAAATGTTGTGATAGAGACTCAGAGCATACCCCAGTCATCAAATATGCCCCGTCGCTCATGACCACTTTCCACTTTGACGAGCAGCCAGCTGGTACTGTTAGCTCCTTTAAATGTACAATTTGTAATGTAGGAACGAAGTCAACCTCGTTCTTATTACTCCACATATGGAACATTGTTTTTACTGCTTCCTTTGTTAGTGCTATTTCCATGTTTTTATTGTTGTGTTATATCTATTAAGTTGTAAAGACCACCTTGTATAAGTCCAAGATACCTTTGATTTTGATATACGAGCCTATCCAAGATCGTTATATACCCAAGATATCAATAGGCCTACACCCTCCTACACCACTCCATCAGCCACCATAAGTTGATATTATTTCGATATAAATAATTTCTACCAATCATACATATAATATGCAATCAGCACACAAGTCGCTCCGTTCTGAAAAGGGTACTGACATCTCCCGTTCATCAATTGTAGATGACATAGAAGATGACGCCATTGCCATTGCAAAGTTGTTAAGCATCCTAGAGATAGAATTATCTCCTTGTGCTACTACTAATGATTCATCCGTTTTTGCTACTGTCCCGGCAATTAAAACTAATAAAGATGAGGTATCTTTATCATTATCATCTCCTTTTCTTGATATTGATGATATTACGGACTCTAGTAACTTATCATTGAACACTACCATGAAGACTACCATGAAGACTACCATGATGACGATGGAAGAAATGCAACTATCTAATAATTTATATCGTTTAAAACAACACGATATTTCTCACTTCTTCACAGATAGCGAGCTCAAGCATTATCTTAATGTTAATGACAAGTCTGTTAATGATACTCTCATCATGCTTAAGAACGAAGCAGGAGTTTTGTGTAATGGCACGGTTGAGGAACAGAGTGAAATGTAAGAAGTTAACCTCCATATTAGTGAGTAGAAGGTGCAACTTCAATTAGTGGTGGCACCTACAAAGACCTAAAATAACCCAGCTTCGCTATTAGCTCTAGATTATACGATATTGTTATATTGCTATATCTTATCCGAATATCTTTTGTTTATGTATTTCCACTCGATTTAATCTCTAACAAGCAAAAGCTGGTGCTGGATTGACGACGACGTTATAAATTCACATTATTTTAGTTGCAAAATTATGAACTATACTATCTGAATCGATAACCCCAACGCCAACTCTCCAACTCAGAAATATTGAAGCAATACTTGCCAATATAGTATACAACACTCGTTTTAACGGTTATTTTGTAGTATTATAAATGAGGTAGTTCTCGAAATAAGCTTTGGGTTTATGATATCAACGCTCCTGAATCATCTGTTCACACATATCAATATCATCAACCACATCAAAAGAAATGTCTATTAACGATGATCGTGGCGTTGTTGCAATTGGTGTAACATCAGTCAAGCAACATACTTTATAGGTATCTTTATTGTCTTTGGTATAGGGGATACGACGTATTGAAGTGATGGTGTATACCTCGGCTTTGAATATAGTACCAACTTTCATCTTACCTGTTTCAAACAAATCAACAACGTCCGAGCCTACACATAGAGCACACATTAAATGCTTCCCATCATATACAAGAAATTGCCATACCCATTCTTGACGAGTAGAATCATATACCCGATGATGTTCACAATCAAAGACTACTAAAATCGGTGAGTAGTATATTTCTTCATCAGCATTACTGACATTATTATTGACTACATTCTCAATATAATGCTTATCCGTCTTCTTGTTACATCTCCCAAACATATGAAACATTCTAATAATGCTACCGGATGTTAGAGCTTTTAACATTTTAGATTTATCCACCTCACGAAGTTCATTGGTATTCATATTATCAGGTATATCGGCTGTAGCAGAGTTCATATTTAATGAAGCAAGACCGGATACAAGTAACTCTCTAGACTGAACAATAGAGTATCAATCGTTGTAGTCGTCAAGATGAGTGTTAGGCCTTTCAGATATCGAGTGGGTCCCCACCATCATATATGATAAAGCCTATTCAAGGATACCAAGAAGCATTCATCCATCGATCTTAAAACAAGATGTAAAAAGCCTCCAAGAAGGTATAGCCTCCAAGAAGGTGATATAAGCCTGAAACGTATTTGTTGTGTTTATTAGATCTCATAAAATAACATAAACAACAAATCGAACATCAAATTAAAGAACAAAATCAAACATCAAAATTAACAGCAAATTACAAAACAATACCAACATATCATGAAACCTTACTATTCAAGTACCCGTAAGTCTTCCCGTCGCTCATCTAAATCTAAAGTGAAGTCAACCAAAACAAACGATTTGTATGCAAAAACGTATTCTTACACCATCCCAACACCCAAGTCTCGTCGTTCTGTGTCAACATTATCCGTTCAAGCCAAGCTAACCACTTTATCTACCAACCCAACTCCTCCTGAGTTATCTCCCGCTGATGATACTTTGTCAGTCAAGCATGGTATGAATGTTGTCACTCCAGCAGTTGCCAAATCTCCTCCGGAGGAAATCGCGGCATCCACTCTTCAAACTAACAAAGTCCCAAATCCATACCTCAAGCCCAAGCCTCTTCAAACTCCAACACAAGCAATGTTAGATGAAGACGATGATTACAACTCCAATGAACTCTTGGCGGCCTCTACTCTTGGTGCCCTGTCTCATATTGAGCCTAGTTCGTTATTTGATCCTGGGAATGATTTAATGTTTGGTGCAGTTGACGGATTGGCCAAGTTGAATCAAGAGACTATTGATACTAAGGCGGATACAGATACCTTAACCGTTCATGAACTGGGACGTAACTCTTGGGAACATATGCCTACTCAGGAGAAGCGTTCTCTTGCAGCTAAACATGGTTTGAACATTGGCCGGTATGAGGAGATGAAGGATGTAGCAAATGCTCTATTGGAGAGTGAAGCGTCATCGTTCGTAGCTGCAACTACTCAACCGCCATCGATTGATACTACTAATGCCAATCCACCACTTCCTCCAACTGATAGTACAAAGAATACTGATCCGTCCGATACTGATCTTGTTGAGTTTCTTGGAAAAGATATTCTTGACGGTGAATTCACTCTCGATGATGAAGTTGATAAGGCTATTGCAAGGATTCGTGCACATGAGGAAGAAACTGGGGATAAGTATCTTGCAGCCACATCTTATTCTGCACGACACGAGAGCACTCGTTTGAAGTTACTTAATGACCTGATGTCTGTTGTTTCCAACAATAAAGAGGTGTTTGGTGCTCTTACTTCTGTGGAGAAACGGTTTGATGGTCAATTGTTTCCAAGGTTGTTCTATGCTGTTGCAGGAACTCCTTCTCCTAAGAAGTGCCAGTTAACCTCTTCACTTCTATGGTTTTATTCATTGAGTTTGAAGAATGAACGTGCTGAACCAAATGGGTGTCCTTATGTCCAACCAAGTACTCACATGATGAAGATCCGTGCTATACTTGGGATGATGCGACAAGACTTTGGATGGGAATTCAGTCTTGACGAACATTTCAAGTTCACTGGTGGTCTTGAGGGAAGGCTCAAGCAACTATTTGCCGAGAGGGCTGAGGAGTATCCAATCGTGAGTCTCATACTTTGAGTGTATCAATATCAATCACTGCCTTATTCTTCCTATACATATGATATGCTCACCTTGTTCTTCCTTCGTTAGGTATATGGAACTGGTCTACGGAAGCAAATTGCTCATGGTATTGAAACCATTGCCGACATCGACTTGTCTGTATTTGATGAAAACAACATCAAGGATCATCAGACTAAGTGTATGATCGTCCTTGGAAGTCACTACGGGTTTCGGGGTCGGAAGGAACATGCTCTTCTCAATGTTTCTCAGGTTGTTATTGTTACCATCAATGAACCTCGTCACAAGTATCATGGATTTAAATGTGTTGAGGTACGTGATCTTCTTGACAAGTCTAACAAACTGACAATTCATAATCATTACACTCGTGATGGCAAGTATCTCCGTTACCCAATCCGTGACATGAACGATCCAAGTGATAACATTGCTTGTATTGCTCGGTATTTGGAAAAGATCTCTCCTATGCAAACTCGTTTTTACTGCAAGGAGGCTTCTCCTCAGATGAAAGACAACTTTGCCGAGATGGGCTTTCCCAAAGCTGCCATGTCCCCCAAGCAGCCTTTAGGAGAGAACAAGGTCGCTGAAATGATTGCTTCGGGTTGTAGGCGTTGTGGGCTTGGTGACTGTAAAGGTCAAGGGCTGCGTCGTATTTTTGTCACCACTCTTGCAAATGCACAAGGGGTTAGTGAGAAGGAGCGCCTTGCATCGTCTCGCCACAATTCTGTGGCAGCACAATTGACTTACCAGACCCGTAATACCTCTTCTGAGGCTGCCAAGTTTGACGCTGTTCTTGGTAAGCTTAAGAATTAGAGATGAAGTGGGGGGTTGATTTGTTTGTATTGGGGATAAATAAAACTTATGTATATTAGAATCATGTTTGCAAACAATTCATTTATAATACAGTTTAGTTCCGACATCACTTAGGAATATCCATTGCAGCTAGCTCTTCATCATCATCTGAATCAATGTAGATTGTCTCAATACTCTTGTTTGATATTGGAGCCGGAAGTTGGATTGCTGAATAATCTATGCCATCTTCGAACTCGTCTTCACTTTCAACTTTATCAACATACATTTGCAGGTTATGTTTATTAACATAAGACGTTACAATTTGTATGATGCGATCACCATAGTCACCTAGAACATCCTTAGTCACTCCACATAGTACCAAACCACTTTTGGAGGTTGGTAGACGTGATGATATGTTTCTAATCGTACTGTTAGAGAATAGATTCCAACCTTGACGAGAGATGATATAATATGAGTTACGGTGTTGCAAATTCATTTGCATATCTTCCTTAACACAATACTCACAGAAAACATTAGGGTTTGACATCTTCTCCTATAGACGAGAAACAATGAAATGTGAGCTAGAAGTAGTATAGTTTGAAGATACGTCAACAGCCTTACCTCTCGTACCCATGCTTCATGCGCCTTAGAAAGTCTGCTGAACAACTTTTTGGCATGCTTCTTTGGAAGCACACTCGTGGCATCATCTTCAGAATCGATACTTAGATCAACAATATCATCCTTCTTCTTCTTTTTATTCTTCTTCTTACTTTTGTCACTCCCCTTCCTTCTCTTCTTCCCCTCTTGATCAGATCTAGCTGTATCCTTCCTCTTCTTGCTCTCTTCCGTTGAACTTTTCTTCCTTGACTCTGACGAACGACCCTTAGATGTGACGCCTCGTACATCTTTCTTCACGCCAAAGTTCATAATAACCTCATATTTACCTTGTTCTAATGCATTAGCATTGATACCTCGTGATACATACGTTGCTGGGTATCCCGAACCATTAACCTCCGACGTTTCTCGAAGAATACCCTCTAGTACTAATGTATGTGCGATACGATCTGTTTCTTTCTTGACATACTTCGAGCCGTTACCATAACCCACGAGAGTGGATAGAGTAATAAACCTTGTCATAGACACTGCCTTTGTCCCGCGCCATAGTTCAGATAATAATGTCAAAGTAATACCATACCCATTTCTCTGACCTTCCAATGATTGAAGTAATATCAATATTGTTCTAGCGTCGTTGCTCATATCCCTTGGCTCTCCAATGACTCCAGAGATACTAGAGGATATCGTTTGTAAGGATACATACATTGTTCACAAAAACATATCACGTGTGTAGACTCACCAATAATCACAAGTTCGACCACAACTTGACTGTGGAAACGTCTCCCCAAAATAAGAAAGAAGCTTTGTTCGCCTGCACACAAAGGGATCTTCACAGTACCTGACACAGGAGTATAGATTTGTAATCTTACTTTCCCTCGTACTCATAGAACCACGAGATGAGTTGATCATTACTTTCCATGTATCCTTATCATTATAACTGTAGTACAATATGCACTCAGCCTCTTTACCGTCTCTTCCAGCTCGTCCACTCTCTTGGTAGTACTGGGTAATTGACGCTGGCAAAGAATGATGAATGACAAATCTAACGCTTCCCTTATCAACTCCCATGCCAAACGCACTCGTAGCACATAGCACTTGTATGCTGCCGTTGGCCCACTCTCTGTGGCGAATAGTCTTTTCATGTGGTGACAGCCCAGAGTGATAGTATGATATCCTCTTTGAGCAATTATGTTTGTTCAACAGTATCTTGGAGATATCCTTACAAACCTTTTCACAGTCCTTCCGGGTGATACAGAATATTATCCCCGAGCCAGAGGTGCTTGCTATACGACTAGCAATAGAGGCATTCGTTTTTGAATCCTTCAATTGAACACTGTATCGTAGATTACTTCGATTAAATGATGACCGATAGACTAGTGGATTTTCAAGTCCTAAGGTATTCGTGCAATCATCTACCACTTTGCTACTTGCGGTGGCAGTCAATGCCATAATAGGGACCTTTGGATAATTAGTCCTTAGGTCACGTAACTTGGCATAGTCGGGCCTGAAGTCGTGTCCCCTTTTATGTACATAATGAATCATAGAGGGATTGCAATGTGAGAGGCATAAAGAGATGCAAAAGATCAGAAGAGGAAACTTTTACTCACCATTCACTAAGGCAATGTACTTCATCCACCACGAACCTACTAACCATACCTCTGGAGCACAAATCCTTAACGAGGCCATTCACTAGTTCAGATCGATATAGCTTCTCCTTTATACCACCATTCAAAGCTGGATTTTGTAATTCAGATATGATATGTTGTTGTGGCGTGGTTGAATTCAGAAACACAGCCTTAATTCCAATACCGTTCATTGCATCTACTTGATCTTCTATCAAGGATATGAGTGGAGATATAATAACTGATAGAC
>Ga0075439_14867_pt1 | contig 12081 bp, 10 predicted proteins | sample MintriSingleCell_FD_74264 | JGI IMG/M metagenome (GOLD analysis project Ga0075439, IMG submission 74264) | Marine eukaryotic communities from Monterey Bay, USA to study complex ecological interactions - Minidiscus trioculatus JGI Plate_4_G5... | ecosystem: Environmental > Aquatic > Marine >... | reverse complement strand
CAAAGATATTCTATGAAAAGTACCTTGCATATGATAAAATGAACGAGTTCTATTACGAGTTGATGTTTAGACTTTTGCTATGCTGTGGATGAGGAGCATAGCAAAAGTCTAAACATCAACTTTTATTTGCATTGTGATGAAACTTGATTTAGTGCGTATCTGGAAGAAGTGACTGGGGTACTTGTGATTATGTGTCAGCACAAAACTATGTAACATGTCGTATAGCCGTATTACAAGACTACCCTTATGAGAATGGTTTACGCATCTCATGGTACCAAGTACATATCAACTCTATACTCAGATATACATCTTCTAAACACACTCAAAACAATGTCACTATCCTATTCCTATTCTTACTTATAACCCTGCATCATCCATCCTTCTGTTAGCCCTTGCAATAACCAAATCAAAAAATGTATTATCATCATCATTTCCCTTTTCGCAATCATGATCAGTTTCTTCATTGCCTCCTTCTTCTTCACCATCTGCTTCGTCTTCTTCACTCCCTTTGTTCTTATCTAACTTCCCCTCAAGGCGGTCTGCCAACTTCAAAAGCTTTGCACAGTCCTTTTTGGAGATATATCGAAATCTTTCATTGTATTTGACACCTACCATGTCAAGCATTCCCGGGACACTAAACAATATGTACAGCTCAAGGCAAAGGGACGTTCTTACTCCCTCATACAAACCACAAAGATCTGGAAGAATGCATTGAAAGATAATAATTGCTCCAGCGATAATTGTCCATACAACCGGATCGGATATTATCTGGTTTCAATCAAAGATATAAACTGGAGTAAATGTTGTTGTTATAATGCCAAATATGAACATATTCATACCCAAAGGTATAGAGGTGATGAAAGAAATAACAAAAGCAATTGGTATCATTGACGCTGGGTAGATGTAACTAATTGCTCCAAACAATGCAGAGGAAACCATGGCAAATAAACCAACTCCTAATATCCTTGAAATTTCTCTTGTAGTGTACCGCCAACGTCATAATTGCAATAATCAACGTGCCCAATAGAAAGGGCACTAGTTTAGGATATTGCAATAACAAGCAACTACCGATAATCATTTGTATAAATACCTTTAATGTCAATGTGACACAACAAGACCAATCTTGCTGTAATCGATCTCAAAGTAAGTGCCAAATGCCTCTCGGCAGTATCGTCTTCCCGAGCTTATCATATTCCGAGGGGTTTTATTATTTATATGGTAGGATACTATCTCCTCCTATACACCAATGTCTACATCAGGCAATGGCAGTATTCACGCCATCTAGTAATAGCAGCTAGAGTAGGCAATGCCAGAGTCTAGAGTAGATCTGAGGATCTGAGACTGAGAGATTTTGTAAAAAAAAGATTATAAGGTATCCTAGGGTATCCTTCGTATACGCAGAGGGTGTCTCAGCCAATAGGCCTTACTCTACTAGAGGAATGTAGGAAAGATACGATTAATAGGCTTGAGTACTCTAGAGAGAATAGAAAGTGCATTATATGTTTCAAGTACTATCAGTATCCTTCAATTCTCAGTCTCATGTATCAACTACTGAACATATTTCATGACTAGGAATGGGTATGAGTAGCAGTGGCTCGGCACATGCACAATCCTCCTCTAAAACTCTTTTATTCTTCTCAATGAAAAGCAGACTTCATTGGTGTGTCAGGCTTGACACAATCATTTTTGTGGCCAGGCCAAGAAGCTACTTGACACTCACGTGAACAATACCAAGCCCCCTTGCATCGTCCGCATTGCTTCATGTTCTTCTTTCCAGGTATATCCTCAACTGATATCCCACAAAGAGAGCATTGCTTTAGCTCCTTAGATTCAATCAAATTAGTCCAATACGTCCCGTGACTAATGAGCTCTTCTTGTTGGGGATCGCCGCAGCCTTCACAAGAAAGGTTAGCTGCCTTACGAAACCAATATAGTGCCTTGGGAATAGGGCTGTAGCCAGGAATACTAGTCATCCCACGATGCTCAGTCTCAGCAACACTGATCAATGCCTCACCATATAACGGACCCGCTTGTTCAAATCCCCCCTCTACAGCTATTTGAAAGTAATGCCTGGCAAGATATACATCTTCTTTCAACTCTGTCTTCCCATAATGGTATACCATACCTAAGACATATGCTGCATACACAGCGACCCCATATTCATTTGGCGCATATGGACGATCCTCTATTGCGAGGGTTGCATAATAAATAGCATTAGTCCAATTGTCTTCCCGGTAGAGAAGAAGTGCAAGCCTATCTTGAGCTGCCACATTACCCAAATCGGCTGCCCTTTTATACAAAGCAATCGCTTTTTCTTTTGACTTCGCTAGGCCGCTATCCTCACAGCCCATCTCATACTTTTGTGCTAGAAAACGAACGGCATTCAAATCAGGAAAATCATTCTCTGATGATAATAACAACCACTCCAATGACTTTTTCTCATCAATATCAATCAATTTATTGCCAATACGATAATATTGAGACAGTTTGCACTGGGCCCAACCCATACCCCTCTCTGCACATTTCATAATACGTTTGGTTCGAATAACCACTTCACTGGTGATTGAACTCCGACATAATGGACAAGATCCATTAAATGAATGTTTATCACTATCTTGCGTTTGTCTGAAGCATTTGTAGCACGTGCCATACCCACAACAATAGAAGTATATCATCGAGTTGTGTTCTATCATTTCAATGTCATCTAGACATACGGGACACTCTTTTATCAGGGGTGGATGTAACTCCTTATGCCTCTGAGATACATCCTTGATACGTTTCTGTTCCATTGCAAGTGATGTTTTCTCCTTCTCCTCGCCAATGAGTTTCCTTTTCTCACAACTAATTGCAAATACCGGTAGAGTAGTTCTGAAATATTGCTGCCTCTGATCAGGTGTCATGTCACGCTGATAATAATAAAGAACATATATTTTTAAGTTGGAGCATATATTCAAGATTATTAATACACATCTTATGTCCTTTCTTATATCATGCACGGACTCACCATATCCATATCATGCAAAGCTTGCAAAGTACTGATATCATCTACCGCCGGTACTGTTGTTTTATCATCTCTTCGTGCCATTTTACTCTCTTGTATATAACATAAGATATGCACAATAGTTAGTGCATCTGAATTTTATAATTTTATGTATCCATCATGTCATTGCAAAAAATGTACATCTTATTTTGATTGTACAAACACTCACCCACTTATGATGAAAGAAACTTTGTTGATGTACCTTCCTCGACCCTCCTGTTAACCACCAGTATACTGATCTTGTATCTATTATCAAAAGTAATATAGTCTAATATAGTGTGTGTTATTAGGTGTTATTGCACGTAATAAGCAGGGGGAGGTTTTAAATAGGTAGGTTCTGGTCTTTCGGTGAAATTTACGTATAGACCTCAGCAGACTACTAGTACTCATCGGGGGGTACAGCCGTCGACTCATCTATTATATATCATCATGGGAGATATTACCATATACCTCCTACTAGAGTCATCTCTACTAGATGATAAAGATGCTGCTAAGAATTTGGTACCATCTTCTTCCACGTCGTCGTCATCGTTCAATTTCCAGAGCACATCTTGTGTACTCTCAGCTGATTCAACATTATCTCAGCTCATGGATGTTATTCTATCTAAAGTTAATACTGCATTACTAGATCAAGTTACAGTATTGGATATATCATATTATCCAGCCAAGGTAATAACATCAACATGTAAGCAGTTCACACAAACTACTGGGCCTAATAGTAAAACATTACAAAATATGGGATGGTACCCTTCAGGTAAATTGGTTATACTTCCACATCCAACAAAAACAGATAGTAGTATTGATAAGAATAATGATGCAGAGGAAGAATTGCTAAAACAATTTCTAGAATGGCAAAGTCGAAATGTACTAAAGCATGAAGAGTTTGCATACAACAATCCAAATGCTGCAAATAACATGGCTGGTATTAAATCAGATAATAATAATAATCAAACTACTTCAGCGGGTAATGTGCAATGGACAGGAGTGGGTGTATCGCAACAAGGCAGTAGCAAATCTACTACATTGAAACCATCTGAAATCTTTACTGCAGTAGAAACAAGAGCAGATGCAGAGATACAGTTAGAACAGCAACAGCGTCAAGCCAATACCTCAAATAACAACAAATCAAAGAAGAAGAAGAAACCAACAGAGAAGGAACGTGCACAACGATTAGATGCACTATTGCAAAATATAGATAATAATAAAGACAGTAAGAAAAAGAAGAAGAAGGCAGTTAGTGCCAAGGTACGACAGATGCTACTCAAACAACGATCCGAAGGGAACAAGAAGCTTAGAATGGAAGACCGGTTTCATCTTGAACTTGTTCGTCTTTGGGATGTACCAGATGTTGTGGACAAACAAAGTAGTAATGATGGTGGTACAAGTTACAAGTTCTTTTCGCGACAATCTACTGCAGGTAGAGTAGCATCCAGTATTGCCAGTAACTTGGGTAAAGATATCTCTAGTGAACTCTTGGTTGTATATCCGCCGCTGCAGTCTTCTGGTAATGAAACACAAACTGAGAAACGATATAGAAGATTACCAAATACAATGTCATTACATGATGCACAGAGTGCTGGATATGTGAATGAGTTTGATATTGTTGTGATACGAATATATGCATTGAGTGGTATTGATGGTGGGAGCAAGAGTGTTTTGGAAGAAGAAAGTGATAGTGATAACGATGACATGGATATCACAGAGGGAAGTAATGATAAAGAAGATGAGGTTGATATAGACACAAAACTTACATCAATGGAGGTGGATAGTAAAAGCAGCAATGCAAAAGCTCCGCTGCAACAACCGCCACAAGAACAATCTCAACAAGACCTCCAACAACGAATCCATGCAGCATTTCAATGTTTGGAAGACAACAGCAGCAATCCAGCCAAAAAGAAGAAGAAACCTTCAAAGCAAGTACGCAGTATGTTAATCAAATCAAAGTCAACTGGTAATGTAAGAGTCAAGTCAGAGGAGCGTCTATACCTCGAGGTTATACTGTTCCACGACGATCAGCCGGGGTCATCATCAATAACCAAAGATACAGTTTCATCTTCCTACCGGTTTTTTTCTAAACTAAATGATATGCAGCATATCATTACAGTATGTGGCACGGGTAGTAAGCCTGGCAAGGCATCTGATAGAGTCCAAGTAGAACTAATTGTCGAGAGACCAGATAACAATTCAGCTGCTGAAGGAAGTGTCTATAAAGCTCTACCGAAGGCATTGAAACTTGGTGATGCCATACAACAGGGATACATTGAAAACTTTGGTCGTGTACTGATACGTATATGCAATAACGATGAAAGTTATTTACCATGTGACAACTTGTGAAGGCTCAATCTAAAGTTAATGAGTTGTTTACAGTTTTCTATTCTATTTTGTATATCATGCCTCAACAGTATTGTCTTCTACCACTGATTCACCAAGCCACCTCCTCAGTTTCAAAGGAAAGTTTGTATTCAACTCAGTAAATGCAATGGATGATATTCCTCGAAGATATGTCCTCAATTCATGCAATTCTCCTCCAGTTACATTGAACTGAATCAGTGACGGTTCTATTGTATGCAACACGGTACCTCTCACACCTCCGATTCGTTTAAAACCGCGTCTATTCAAGCTAGTGGATGTTATTGAGGCTACCATATCTGTTGCACAAGTCTTTGTTGATTGTGTGACATATCTATGAAATCTTGAACTATCACTGAGAAAGTAACGTAGACGTCTAGAATGTTGGCCAGCTGATTGAAAGAAGAGACTATCAGCCACTTCAGGACTGCCAAAAGTGTACAAATGCAGTTTCTTGATCGGCACATCTGGCTCATTCATGATGATATCCAAAGCATGAACAGTCGCCAAAGCTCCTCCAAGACTATGCCCAACTACATGTACAGTTTGGCCAGACTTAAGAGCTGTTCTTGTAACATTTCTTAGGATATCCATCAGCTTATGTTCCCGACTGTAGCAAACTTGAGCATTATATTGTTTCAGCTTCTTTTCATGCTTCCTTTTCTCCTTTTCAGTAGTATTTGTTGGTATGACAGCTACAGCTGTACTTTTACTTTGTTTCTTTGACCTCTGTTGTGTTATACATTGATTGAAGAGGCGGTCTATACTCTTTAATGAGTTTGATTTGATATAGTTTCCATTATTATTGAGTTGTTTTATCCTGCCTCGTGTTACTCTAGAGTAGGCATTTAGGAATCCTCGATGTATGTTGCCTTCTATACTACTTGCCGAGTTTGCATATGTAAACAATCGACTGTGGTTCACAGGTTCCAGAGTTTGTACATTAGTCAGTGCATCTGCAGTTGAGGCTGTACCCGCAAAAGACAAGACAATCTCAGCCGTACCTGAAGTTGCAATGATAAGATCAGTATCATGCCATGCCTTTACTTTGTTCTTTTCATGCCAATCACTAAAGTACCATTCTACAGTATACTCCTTTCCCTTTCCATGTTGCTTTAGTATCTTATGTTTGCATTGCTTTTTATATGATATTCTATTTAGGTTGTTGTATAACTTGTGGTCTGATACCAATTGAAGTATTTGAGCAACTTTGTGGTGTATTTGACAGGTTGATACTTGTAACCGAGCAATAACCCCTGCAACTATTATATGCACTAGACTTTTCTTCTTCTCGTTCCCCGTAGTTTGTGTAGTAGAGGATCTGTTATCAGACTCGTCTAACAAATATTGAATCGGTTGATGATCATCTATAAGTGAAAACTCCCAAGTTGCATCTTTATCCTCACGGAAGTTATGATATGCTAAAGAGGCAAGTATACCCATACGATATGCCTTACGTGCTATACGCTTTTGTTTTCTCCGTGAAGATCTCCATATTGCAAACTTTCTCTTATGATGTTGTCGTCGTTGACAATTCTTATTGGTTTTACTCTCCCTAATATCACTGTCTTTCTTTTGTTGCAATGCTTCTCTCCGTTCTTTCCGTAGTGCTGCTTTAGTAGGTCGATTAGTACGATTATCACTACCAGAAGACAAGAGTGGAAGAAGGAAGAACAAAAGTAAAGTAGATCGCATCACCTCTTGTATCCTCCCCTTGTCTCTGTTTCTCCTCCTTCTCATATCCTCCCCACAACACTTATTCACGAAGTTTGACGGTATCCTTATCTCCTTCTCCTCATCGTCATCCCCCCCTACACGATCCTTCCTATAAATCCGCTAATACTGATCTCTTGAGAGACGAATAGAGGGAAGGCTAGTTACGATATTGTTGCCGGTAGCACAATAGCTTGCTTTGTAAGCATGTAGAAAAGATTTTGTCTTCAAGGGGAGGATACCGACTATCTTTTTTGCAAAACTGCCTGATGTTATCACTGCCTTCCTCGTCTATCATCTACCTATTGCCTATAATGAACTACGGCCCATCAAGTTTAATGTATGCATCATAGCACTATTAAATAGAACAATGGGATCGGCGTCATCTAATGAACTCAGTTGATTATCTTAAATACTTAGCCAAAATCTTGATCATAAAAAAAATGACTTCTCCTCCGACCAAGGTTGCATCACGTTCTACAATACCATCTGTATCATTCGTTATACTAGTTATTGTTGCAACTGTTATTAGTATTTCTCGTGATATCATATCTCTTGATAAACCTGTGAAGAAGAGTGTAGTAGCGCCTAATCATAAGGCTGACGGTAGTATAGTAGAGCACGATGAACATACCTTGAAGAATGAACAGCAGTATCGACGTCGACAACTTTGGGAAGGTCTAGAGGATGAATGGGAAGAGGACGATGATGATGAAGTAGGCGAAGATATACCTGTACTAGATGAAGAAGCAGAAGAAGAAGACGAATGGGAGGATGATGAGTAAGTGTCTAAGTGTTCCAAAGTATCGACTGAGAGATATGATAAAGATACCCCAGCACATCTCAAACTATTACTATCTTATGTTACCATTCCTTATACTCAACGTAGTGATGAAGAGGACTATGAAAAGTCAAATACATGGATGAATGCAGCAGCAGTTGAAATCGACTCAGGAGACAACATTGATGAATGGAGTGATGATGAGCTTGATGAAGAATATATTGCAGAGGATGGGTAAGTCATGCTAGCTTTGTTTAGCTCCAGTTGTTTCGTGTGCATCTCTTATGTCTAAATTCTTGCATTCTCATGTCATATCATCTTTACTTATTCATCTATGTGGTGATAGTATTGAGGATAACTTCGATGAAGATTACGAAGAGAAAATGGTAAGATATACTTCGAGACATAGATATTGTTATTTGGTGAAACTTCTCTTGTCTCTAATGTCTTTCCTCTCTAATATAGTGTGATCCTGAAGTTATGTTACAAAGCAATGCAGATCGTTGCGATAAGATCTGGGACAACGTATGCCTCGCCGAAGATGGTGATGAGTTGTGCGCGTGGATATTCGGGTGGAGCGATGATGAGAGCTTTAATGATTACGACGATGATGAAGACGAAGATTGGTACAATTCTGAAGATGAAGAAGATGAAGTAGAACTGGATAGTTTTGAGGAAGAGGAAGAATGGAGAGCTCGTAATCTTCGTGGATGATTATAGATGATTATGTATTCCTAGGATACCGTTGAGGTATGATTATGAATAGAGTATGAATTGTTAAGTAGAAAAGGAAAAGGTATGAAACATGTAGATAGACAGAGACGTATTCAGATAATTGCAGTGTATTTCTTGCAGTTATTCTTGCCAAATATCTACTATCTGAATATCATCCAGAGCAACACGAGACTATAACTATCACAGCTTGGCAACACAAGATACTTCCTCCCTATTACCTTTGATACCGTATCCTGCCGAGTGCTCTGTAGGAATCGTATCTTGGCATCTTTGCTTACGCTCTTTGTGGCTTATTGGTGAACAAATAATACATTCTGAATGGCTGATAATAAGCTATCCACTCACCAGTTAAAGGTAGAATTCGTTCATCCTTCTTCAGTTTATCGCCAAAGTTTGAAGTGAGTAGAATTTTGCCTAACTTTTGAAAAACACCAAACCTCCTTTGCACATACTATGCTGCTTAATGATGAAAAGGAGGAAGAGTTGTGCAGTACATATTCACTGCTGGAGCTCGTCTATATTTTAGAATGATCGGCCGACTGATGCAGTTCATACTTATGAACACAAACTAAAAGAGAATCCCACAATTATTATAGTTATAGAGTTATGTTTCGACGATGGGTATGGATGTAGATGATAATAGCGACAGCAATAGTCTAGATGCAACAAAAGAGGGTGACAAGAACGATACAACTAATATTGTAGAAGCGGAGGATAGTACTGTTGAAGATGATGCTGTATTGGGTGCCGATGTTCAATGCAAAGGGAAAGTTTATACGATATGAAAAGAGAGAATCGGAAGAAGATAACCCAGCAATAATGCAACCCCTCGATGACGCGATATCAACTCAATCTCATAACAGATATTGCAATTGGAAATGTGGAATATGGATATCTCTTCTACTCATCACTTTTGCAGTAGTAATTGCAATTATCTTCTATACTGGCGAAAAGGTTGGTGAGAGTAGAGGACAGAGTGAAGAATCAAAGTTGCAATCATCTAAGCATACTCATACATATCCAAAGAAGGAGCATAGTTGTCGAAACTGTCCACCAACATCAAGTCCAGTTGTGGATAGTATATCAGATCCTATTATAAATCGACCATTCAAGCCTGGGCAAACGAAACCCGGTGAAAGTAGTGGTAGTGTAATGACTGAGATAACACCCTGGTCGGAAGGTGGGGATATCCGAATTGGTGCTAGTTCAGTATCTACTACAATGAGATCAAATCCTGATTATAGATGGGGCGTTGTTAAAGAGCTAAGTGTCGAAAGTGATGAACAGATATCATATATACGATTTGATCTATCATCTATCAATAGAAATAGATTCATGTCGGGTAGTGTTATTGATTTAGACATCAGCAAGGTTATATTGTGGTTGTATATGATAACACATCAAGATGAAGAAGACTTGATAAAAGTTGATATGCTACCAGCTGCAGGACGTTGGGAGGACTCATCAGTATCCTGGAACAACCCACCGGATGCAAAAGATGCTTTCTATGTTGACTCGTTCGTTGCTAAAGGAGTGGAAGTTGGATTAGTTTTGATACAGGTTGATGTTACACCTGCATTTATTAGCAGTTTGTATGATACTGCTGTAACATTCAAGCTATATACAGAGCCAACATCTAATGGTGTGTATTCATTTGCTAGTAGAGATTGGGAAGAAGGCGAGTCAATACCTGAGCTAGTTGTTACAATGTCAGCTTAAAAGAGTGTTGCTAGAGTGTAGATGATTTAGATTAATAATATGTAGTATTTAATATGTAATTTAGATGTCCAATATACTGATGATTAAATGTATGTAAGTACCATAGAAGCAAATATTCATATGCAGCAGCTCGGCCGGCTTTTGAGCATTGAATCATTTCTGGATGAATTCATACTATGCATAATCTCATACTTAAATAAAGAGACTCGGGGCTGTGCGGCGCGCGCCCCGACCTGCATTAAGTAGGGTATCTTTGAACCCATAGTGGGCAGTTAACGGGTAAAGTTTCACTAAAATACTTTGTGCTTAACTCTAGACTCTACCGAGGGAAGTAGGGTAAGTAGACCCAAGGTAAGTAAGTAAGAGTAAGTCGAGCTCGGTCGGTACGTAGAGTGCCGGCCGGATACTCCATCTCTCACAACGGCCGTAATACCGTTGGTGATACTTGAACGGAAAACCTGAGAATAAATTACGACAAAAGCAGACAAAAGGCTCAACTAATGGATAGTTATTGCCGCTGTCCATCATAAAAGCAACAATGGGGTACTAAACGATAATCAAACTTCCTCCCTATCTATGTGAGTATGTAGTTGGGCTTAGGCGGCGATTGCCATCGCCCAACAGAGCAACAATGAAGTTGAAGGCAACTTCTTCTAAACGAGGACGAGAGATAGAACTCCAACACAATGAATGAGGATATAACCAGGGCTGAGGATGTGGATGATATGTTTGCCATTTCATCAGAGCAGCGTAGAACACAAACAGATTCAACAATGTGTAGAGAGGATCAAGAAGAATCGAATTGCAGCAGTATCGGTGACGATGATAGTTCCACATCGTCATGTGCTTCGATAGATACTAATGTGTTTAGTAGAGATATCGATGAAGATGAAGAATTAGGTGCCCCAAAGTTCAGTCCAAAGGGAAAGTTTCTGCATTATGAGAGGAGAGAAGATGACGAGGATAATGTTCCTGCAATAATGCAAACACATGATATAGACGAAGAGGTATCATGTCAGCCTAAAACTATGGCGTCTAAGATACGGAAGAATAAAAGGATATGTATGTTGTTAATATCGCTCTTGGTCATTAGTTTTGCTGTTGTTATTGCAATAGCCTTCTTTAGTGGAGAGTTGTTTGGAGAAAGTAGCAAAAGCAAAGAATCAAAGTTGCAGCTACCCAATGCTAGCAGCATGATAACAGATGAATCAAAGCATACTCATCCAAAGTATCCAAATCATGAGCAACCAAAACATACACATGAATCAGATCATAAACATACACATCATCACCCGCAGAAGGAGAATGAAGAACATACACATCCTTTGAAGGAACATGCTTGTCGAAATTGTGATGATAATGAGGAAGCTAAGCATACCCATACACACCCAAAGAAGGAACATAACTGTCGAGGAAACTGTACAAGTATTGATACATCGGATTTGGATACTGTCTCTGTGAGACCATTTAAGCATGGAGAAGAAGATGTAGTACCCTGGGAATCTAACGAGGCACAAGATTGAGGGATTTGGGCTGTGTAGAGTAGATGTTTTGTGCAAGTACATCACTATATGTTTATTATTTATTGTATCTCTAAATGTAATAATATGACTGCTTGTGAGACCTTTCCCTGCAATCAAACATTAGTCTTCACAACTCTCGTCTACCCCAGTCTGCATACTACGGGTCCTCTTTGCTCCAGATAACTTCTTTTGAGCACTCGAATCAAATAGATCAGGCACTT
>Ga0075439_13134_pt1 | contig 12081 bp, 9 predicted proteins | sample MintriSingleCell_FD_74264 | JGI IMG/M metagenome (GOLD analysis project Ga0075439, IMG submission 74264) | Marine eukaryotic communities from Monterey Bay, USA to study complex ecological interactions - Minidiscus trioculatus JGI Plate_4_G5... | ecosystem: Environmental > Aquatic > Marine >... | reverse complement strand
CAAGACATTACGACAAGCCAACTAGCATGTATAGTGCTTTCTCGGGGTATCATTTTTAAGTGTGTTAAATCAAGATATATTATCATTACTGGCACAAGCGTTGATACTAATCATTCCTACTACTTGAATATCGTACTCATATCCGATACCTCCTCCTTCTCTACCTCGATTGGGTGGATTGATCGACTCCTCTTGTCTGTAGCATCATATCCTTCTTCTCGTATCAATGAGTCGGTTAATTTGTATTTGTCCTAATAACGGCAGCATCCTGGCTTCGTCCATATCCATCCAATACTAATAATAACGATACATCTCGTCAGCTGCAGCAGCTTTGTCCCTCTGGGGACTCTTAATCTCACCCAAATACGCTTGATATGCTTGTAATGCCTTTGTATAATCTTCTTTTGTTGCAATTCCATAGGTGTAAGCCTCTTTGATCTCCTTTAAAGCATCATTATCTCCACCCTTCACTGCAATCATGTGGTGCTTTAATGCTCTGTCCTTATTACCTGAACGTCTCTCCCTTAGACCTAGATTGTATCTAGCTGTTGTATCTCCTTGCATGGCTGCTATTTCATAATAATACTTTGCCTTCTTATCATCCCTACCCACGCCATCTCCACCTTCATAAGCACAACCAATACAACAAAGAGCCTTGGTATAGCCAAGGTCTGCTGCTCGATGCCAGTACTCCAGTGCCTTATTATAATCTTGTGGGTATCCACGTGACCCTTCCATGTAATCCATTCCTTTATTGTAGATTGCAATAGGGTCATCTTTTTCCATTCTTTTCTTTTCCCTTTCTATTGATTCCTCTTCTGTATCTGGTGTTGGAGTTCTACAAAATGGACAAATTTGATTATCAACTTTGTTCCCTTGGCTATCATAGACAGGTGAATGAATACATCCACAGCATATAACTTTTCCACAACAGGAACGATATCTATACCCTGTATGTACATTTGGTAACCGTACGAAGCATATCGGACAATCGTCATCGGGTGGAGGTTGTTTAAATAAATCTTTATCATCACGATCCTTATTGCTTTTATCATTATTACCAATAAAACCCACTCTAAACCACATTATGAATAATAAGACGAATGCACCTATTATTGAGAATATTGTATCAGATATAAATTCCGATTCATGACCATCATACACCTTCATACTGTGTAGCGATAGGAGTGGAGGAGGAGGGAGGAGAAGTGCGCACAAGATGTGTTCTTTTTAAGTAACGATGCCAGAAGTTTCACAACTCTTCCAACATAAAATCAAAATAGCACTAATACTAATCAAATAACTACACTATTTGTTGTATACCAAAGCAGATATTGTTAGAGTAATCGATATTGCAAATGGGTAACTTATCTTGGCGGCTAGCGCTAGCTAGCTGCTAATATTATGGGGGGAAGATGGTTCTATCGCCATTTGACTCACTGCTTACCACAACTTTTTCATTTTTGCTAAAGAGATAGTTGAGAGAGGTTGATTGAATATAACAAATCATATAATAATCATGGTCAAACGCGGCAGCGGCTCCGGTGGCCAACAAAATCAAAATGCAACATCAATCGAACGTTCAACAATAACCGCCTTACAAAAACGTATAACAAATGAATGCCCTTCCAGAGGATACGCGCCTCCATTAAATCAAAAGGTATCATTCCGTTCTTTGCCAATAAGTGAGGCTACATTGCGTGGATTAGAAGAGGGTGATGGCAAGTCTAATCAGCAACATGGTGGTGGTGGTAAGCGAGGCCGAGGTGCCAACAACTCTAACAACTCTAATAACAACTCCTCTAACAACTCACAACAAAGTAGAAACAACAAAAAGAAATCAAATAATCTATCAATTAAGAAACAATTCTGGACAATGACCGATATACAAAATGCATGTATACCACATGCTTTATGTGGACGGGATATATTGGGTGCTGCACGTACTGGAAGGTGAGTTCGTCGAGAAGATTGTGTGATAATGTGTTTTGCATCTACAGTAAAAAAGTGCACATGATGTGCACAACTTTTTCAAAGAACACATGACGTGCACTATACACGCTATATATTGCTCTCAGAGAGAGATAGAGAGCTTTTTCATATATATTGCGGTTTATGATGAATACAGATATATTATTAATGTGTATCAGAAGTGACCATGTTGATAAAAACTTTTTCTGTTGCCTTCCTTCTGAAACCAAAGAATTATATGAAGAAGAGCTCTCTCTTCAATGTTTGCTCTCGGGTTTGTCTATACTTTCTATTGTCAACTCGTTGCTCACTTTCATTCCTTCTCTCTTCTACACTTCTACACGGCTCTTAATCCAATCAATACAGTGGTAAAACACTCGCCTTTCTAATACCACTCCTTGAAAAACTCTACCGACGTCAATACACACCGTCCGACGGGCCCGGTGCAATAGTCTTATCACCCACACGTGAACTCGCCGTACAGACATTTCAAGTATTACGTAATATAGGGTCGTATCATCATTTCTCGGCAGGATTATTAGTTGGTGGTAAGAAGGAATTTGGATTGGAACAGTTGCATGTAATTAGAATGAATATTGTGGTGGCCACACCTGGAAGATTATTACAACATTTGGAACAAACTGCTGGGTTGGAAGTGGATAGAGTGTGTATGTTGGTATTAGATGAGGCTGATCGGATCTTGGATATGGGATTCCGTGAACAAATGGTACGGATATTAGATTATCTACCACCAGGACAGAATAGCGAAGATACAGGAGATGATGATAATGAAAGTGAAAGTTATGGACGACAAACAATGTTATTCTCGGCAACACAAACGAAAAAGGTATCAGACTTGGCAGCCTTATCATTATACAAACCTGAATATCTCGGTGTGCATGATAAGGAAGCGAACAAAACACCCAAGAATTTAGATCAAAGTGTCATGATCGTACCACTGCATCACAAGCTTAATGCAATCTATTCCTTTATTAAATCACATCTCAAAAGTAAGACGATTATATTCTTCTCGTCATGTTCCCAAGTACGTCACGTTTGGCAGATATTATGTACGTTACAACCTGGCATACCATTGATGGCATTACATGGCAAGTTAAAACAAGAAACACGTACAAAGTTATACTTTGATTACTTACAACGGCCACATGCAGTACTATTCGCTACAGATGTCGCCGCACGTGGATTAGATTTTCCAAATGTTGATTGGGTAGTCCAAGCCGATGCACCCGAGGATGTTGAAATGTATATCCATCGAGTTGGACGAACGGCACGATATAAGTCAGGTGGGAAGGCATTGTTATTAGTATTGCCAGAAGAAGAGGAGGGGATGTTAAAGGCATTATCTAATTCGAAGATTAAAGTCAAGACATGTAGTATGAACCCTAATAAGGCTGTGTTGGTTTCGAAGAAGGCTGCGGCTGTGGTGGCGGCATCGCCTGATATGAATTTATTAGCCAAGAAGGCTTTTAAATCCTATTTACGGTCGATACACTTGATGCCCAACAAGCAAATCTTTACAGGCGTGACACACTTGCCATTGGAGGAATATGCTCTATCATTAGGATTGGCAAGTATGCCAACTGTCCGATTCCTCAAGAAGTTGAGTAATAGAGAAGAAGAACGTAAGAAGAAGAATGTTGATTATAAGTTACTCAAGCTCAAGGAAGAGATTAAGAATGAACGATTAGAAAAGAAGATTGCCAAGTTGGGCAATGGTGGTGCCGCTTCTATTGAGAACTTAAAGTCCAAGAAGGATAAGAAACGGTCGAGAGATGGTAATGACAGTGACAGCGAGGATGAGGAAGAAGACGACAAGAACTCTGGTCTACTGGTAGTCAAGCAAGTGCATGAATGGGGAGAAAAATCCAAGGAGCCACTACCACAAGTTCATCTTAATGAGGCAAGTCGTTCTCGTCATGCCAAGAAGATTCGTATAGACGGGTCAAGTACGGGTATTAATCAAAAGATTGTCTTTAATGATGAGGGTAGTGCCGAAGAGGACATGATTCATGAAGAAGATGAGAACGACCCTCAAGAAGGATCTAAATCGTCACCTGACTTGGCATCGGCAAGGGACGAGTATCTACAAAAGGTACGCAGTCGTCTGAAGAAGACGAAGGAATTGGACCGTATTGAAGAGAAGGAACGTATTCAAGAGAAACACAAGAAGAGAAAGTTGAAAGAAAAGGGTGAAGATGCCAAGATCGATAATGGAGGAGATGATGAAGATGAGGAAGATGGTGGTGCAGTAGTCACTTTGGGAGGTCAATATGATGAAGAGGAGGAGGGTGACAGTAGCGGCAGCAGCAGCGATGATGCGGAGGAAGGAGAGAAAGCTACCAAGGATGTCAACTTATATGAAGATGATAGTTCGAGTGGTAGTGATTCTGATAGCGATGATGAGGATATAGATGTTAAAGCACAGGAGGAGTTAGCCTTATCGATGATGAATTAATATTAAGTAAGGAGATCATTTCGATTATCAAATACATTATAACATTATCTATCCTATATCCAAATGCCTATCTTCCAGCAATTTATCCACTTCTCGCTAACTTTGAATCCTTACATCTTGCTACACTAGCTTTTTTAGTACAGACACAGCGTACACGCAAGCAAGCAGCTCATGCACAATGAATATATCCAAATTTGACATCAGTATTCTCATTTTCTGGGATTGCTGTCCCACATCGGTATCCCCGTTGCAAGAATAAAATGCAAATAGTATTACATCAATGTTGGGAAGAGACGCCAGCTAGCTATGCTGTGTCTTATGAGTCCACCTACCAATCGATAGGTTGTAATGTCTAGTACAGAATCCTCTCTGCTTTCTTTGATTTGTACATCCATCGTGTTTGCAAGTTTTCAATACGGCACCATGTTTAGCACAAACTCCTCCATTCTGACTTAGTTTTGTACATCCTTCATGGGTGCAAATTTTCCTCCTTTTCTTGGCTCCATGCTTGATGCAAACACCTCCATTCTGAGCATCGTTTGAACTAGGCTGACGATCTGTGTCATCCTCCTCCATCATCATATCATCCTCGTCCTCTACTGCTGCGGCCAACTGATCTAATCGATCTAATCCGGCAATACTCTTCCTCATATCACCATCTGCCGGTGCTGGAGAGCCATATGACACAGATACGGACAAAGTTGTTGGCTGTTGATTTTGCATCTCTTCATTAATCTCATCAGCAGTCTCTCTCGACCCCTCGGCCTCAGAACGTTGAGTCTTGATCTTACTGATACTAGTTTTATTTCCTCGGATGAAGTCTTCATGATACCAAGCCCATTCCCCAACAGCAGGTAATCTTTTTTAATGAAGAGAACACATGATATGAGACGATGCAGTCCAGAGTAAGATACATATAAGCAGTCTATTCTACTCACCTCACAAAACCCCAGTTCCTCAATTGACGCCCATAGCTATTCATCCTCGTGGCCTTACAGAAATGCTGTCCTATGACTCTCAAGAACAGATTAAAGTCGTGTATCTGGAAGATGCGCGTTTCACATTTTATGAGGTTGGAGAGAGATGATAGTAACTTCTGTTAGTGTATGTGGTTTGCAAAGACAATCAAACAAAGGCAATTGAAGTTCAAAAAAGTAGCCGGATCACCGAGACCTCTAAATTGAACACTTCAATTCATATGATGAAACAATGCTAACGCGGACTTTCCTGAAATGCATACCCATTCAATACCCAGGAAATGACGTTTGAACGTCCCAAGTTTTCAGCAAGTAAGAGCATACCATATAGCTTTGTCGGGAAGGTGGTCCCTACCACGTTATAAAGTGTTATGATATCATCACTATCAAGTGACCTTGACTCCTTTGTCCATTCTTCTGGACTAGTTGCATGGACACCATTCGAGCCCTTTCCTGACCGCAGGTCCTCTATTCCATGTCTAAAGCAACTTCTTCTTTCGAAAATGGTAGGTTGACTGCCTTTACTGTGGTCAATATGAACAATAGGGCAGTCTTCACTCATCTTGACTCTCTTCTTGGGACGGGTGGACTTAATGGTCTGCCCCCTGTCACTGGTCTTGGAAAGGGTACCCTGGTTACCACCATCCAGTGCTCGTTGTTTCTGTGCATACTTTAATGCAATGGCTTCTACTTGTTGTCTAAGCAGAGGGTCTTCCTTAATAGCTTGGGGATACTTAATGGCACTTGCAAGTATGGCCCTGTCCATTCGCTCTGAATTTGCCTCGGCAATAGCTGGTGTTGCTGGAGGCTTGGACTCAGACGATGGCAAAGAGGTACTCTTCTGCTGCCGACTATCCACCACTTTCTGCTTCTGTGCATACTTCAATGCAACAACTTCGACATATCGTCTAAGCCTAGGATCATCCTTCATAGCTTGGGGATTCTTAAGAGCGCTTACAAGTATGGCCCTGTCAATTCGCTCTTGTTCCGATAACTTCTTCTTCTTATTGTCTTGTTCTTGTTCTCGTTGTAGTAACTCTTTTTGTAACATGGCCTCTTTTTGTAACATTACATTCTCCCTCATTAACTGATTAAGCTGTAGTATACGTTGATCGGCTACTTGCTCCTTCGTCAACTGATCAGCAATTTGTACACTCTTCGGCTTCCTTAAGGGTTCTTCATCCCTAATAGGGCACTGCTTCCCATCTTCCTCTTCTTTCAACAGTTTCTTCACATCATCCCATATTAACTGTTTCTTCCGCCAGGCTGCATTGGGTATACAAACATCCTTCCTCTCTTGTACATATGACCTTGGTAGGGAAATAAGTCCACCTCGTACAATAACTTGCTGTGTTTCTTCTTCTTCTTCCTCTTCTTCATCCATCGGGGTACTAGTTGATTCCTCGTTGTCTTCTAATTCCATTACCTCATGCTTGTTATCCTTATCATCCGATTCGTTAACATCTTCTTCTTTTAATACCCCATCAACAGGAACAGCATCTTGTTTAGCAGTAGAACACCCTACAACCTCCTCGACCTGATCATTACTACCCTTCTTCCCATCCTTATTATCATTCGTAGTAGTAACCCTAACAGAAGACATAGCCGCACTATATTGCAACGTGGCCAATATACGATCTCTTAATCCCATATTTGTTAAATATTGATTATAATAATTGTCATAGTTTGATATTATCATTTCATTATTTGGTTTGATGATATTTGTGGTAGTAGTAGTAGTAGGTTGTTCCTTCATTGAATAATTTGCTTCCAACATACCAGCAGTGGGACCGGCGGTTTTAGAGTACGAAGGATCACTTCTTTTAATATCCCATAGTTTCTCAGGACATCCACGTTTAAATGATGGATGGTACCATATGTTACTATTCTCTATTAAACGACTAAAACCCCACATATAAAGTTGCCTGTGAAATGATCTGAGTTGTGTTGCCTTACTAAACTTTGGCAAGACATGTTTCACAAACATATCATTGTCATGTATTCTAAATGCTGTTCCTTCACGGGGTTGCCAGCTGATTGCTTGATTAATCTGTTCATCGTTTGTACTTTGAAGTATGTTGTAAAGTTTGTATGGAAATGTTACTCCTTCTTTTTTGGATATCTCTAACTTCGTGTCTTCGTCTACACTATTACTATTATACTGAAATTCGGTACTGTCATTAAGGACAATAGGTGGAAGAGGTACGTCTTCCTTTTCATGAATGTTAGTTTGAGCAGCGGGTACGTCCTTATGAACAATAGCAGGCAGTTGTGATTGTTTAACTTGTTTCCGAGCTGCTGTTATTTGCGATGGTATCCCTGGACTTATATCCCTACTATCATCCTCCTCGTCATCAGTGCTGGCAGTATTATTAATTAACATACGTGCACGATCTGCAACCGATATACGTGCACGTTTAATTGATGTATGTTTTTTGAGGGTTGATGAATCAGCCTTAACCTTCTCTTTTTTATTATCAGTTTCTGTTTGTTCATTTGAGGACGATGGTACCTCCTCGGCGGCGGCGGCAGCCCGAAGTTTAGCAGTACGACTAGCATTATATATCATTGCACCTACCGCGTCATCATCGTCGGTATCATTACCATTATTATTATCAGTTGATTCTTTCTGTTGTTGTAGTGCATATGATGTGTCCATTGCAATGGCGGAAGAAGATGTGATCGTCGGCGGACGCTCTTCGTTTTGAGGCACGCCGCCACCGCCGGTTGTTTCTGATGATGGTATATTGTCCTTTGTCAGCATATTATAATAATAGGGTAATATCGAGAGCTCAATTCTTCCTCCTATTGCCTATTGCCTCATTGCCTCAAAGAGCCTTAAATTCTTCCTCAACGATTTCGTGGAAATTGCATAGAGCTTCGCTTCGCAGCATTACCATTTTACTCACATTCTTACCTTAACCTTAAACTTGGGGATGTGAGTTTCTTTTCCTCTTCATTTGCTACATAAGGTAAGTATGTTCATTACGTGTAGAATAGAGGTTGGTTGAGAGATGTATATGATTAAGTGCTAATCATTTTACAGTTGTTATTGTTAGGGATAGGATATCAAGTGCTGAATTAGAACTCTAGGATACCAATCCACACTTTGACTTTGGCATTATTGTCATTGTGGCGCTGCCATAGTCAAGTCATAATTATGTAAAGTGCCACTTCTAGACCCATATCTGCGTAAGATTCATGTGATGATATTGTTGAATATCTAATGAGTTCACTCATCAAGAAAGTTTAAGGATTAGGATACCGCATGTAATCTTTGTTCTTATCCCATTTCTCTTTGGCCTTTGTACAAACTTGGCAAATCCGTTTCTCATCTTCACTTTTGTTCCATTCATCAACACTAGCGTAGCTGTGTTTCTTCTTGGGTTTGCCACACTTGCCACATGTTTTGAGAGGCTGCGAAGGAGGAGGGAGAGGCTGAGGCAACAAAGTAGGCTCCTTTTTATCAACAAGCTGACATCTTGGGACTGGACTGAACCCATCAAGCACCACCCAGCCATTTGTTGGAGGAGTCATACTATCAGCGTTATTTGGAGATCCGTAATAATGGCATCCTTCCATAGAACTATCACTCCCATTCCAATAACTAATAAACCAATTGTTAGGTCCCATACCATTGAATTACGATAAATAACTTTCCCATTGCCATTGCAATACACTGGAGCGTTATACATCTGCCCGACTACTTTGGTGTATGTGCCATTAACTGCAGATACACCACAACCCTCCACAATTACCTGATAAACATTATCAGCTGTACCAATAGACTGGCCAACGGTTGTACTACTAGCAGTGCTGCCTGCCTCTTGATTGTTAGTTGATCTTGTAGCTGTGTCGTTCATATGAGTATTCGAATTGTTATTAGCAGATGCACCCCCCTCTTTGTCTTCCTTATCCCCGTATCTTGCCAGTATCTTATCCCCATCTCCATCGTCCTCATCATCCTTAGTAACAGAAGCCTTATGATCAACTTGAGCCTCGCTTGACTGACTTGATTTACATGATTGAAATTCATCAGTATCATATTCATAGGCAGCATCCGTTTTAACTGCAATACTACTAGGTACATCTGGAGATGAGACGGTTGTATCGGCAGCTGTGCTACCTGCTTCTTGTTCGGCTGATATTATTATTGGTGCATTACTTTGACTTTGTTCCTTTTTGGTATTGTTCCTCGATCGAATAGTACAGCTGGGACAATACCAAGTTTCTGGCAATGTATTGATATCCTCGATACCTGCACATGTAGTGTGGTATGCCTTATTGCACCCCGATCCATCGCAACAAATGAGGTCTGTACATATCGGGATAAAGGGTTCATCATTTAGTATATATGTTTTGTGAATACGGAGATTGAAACATACACATACTATGTGACTTACCTCCACCATCATTGCAAATGAAGCATTCGTCCATGTAATCATCGCTACCCTCCTCGCCCGTATCTCTCTCCGTATTATCACTCAAATTACCCCCACTCTCATCACTATCACTCTCTAATTTACTACTGCTAATCCCACTACTTTCATCACTATCATCGCTAGTTGTAGTTGTTTTCAAAGCAGTAAGTTTCTCTGCTTGCTTCTCGGTTTGATACTCGGGAGATAAGTACTTGGATACACGAGTAGATAAAGCCTTGTCTTCGACCATCTGCTGAACACCATTGGGTTGAACCCTTGCCCTGGCTTTATATTCATCAACTTTCCTACTACTAGTACCAGCGGTATTATCAGCCGCAGCCGTATTACATCCCAATTTCTTCTTCTTTGATGCTATCAATTGAGCAACTAACTCTAAATTGTTTTCGGCAGCAGCCCTAACATTCGGTGGCATTGAATTGAGTACATCGGCCATGGTCACTGACTTCGAAGGAGACGAGTTGATGAAGTTCGTGACAGTATTAGTTTTCGTAGCAGTTGTGGTAGTATTCGAGTTGTTATTGCTGTTTGATTGATTGTTAGTACCAGGAGCTGACCGACCGACAGGGTTCTGTAGTTGCTCATGTATGTATCGAGCTATCTTTTCACGTGCCTCCTTTAAATTGCTCACATCATACCACATATCATCATCCCCCTTCTGAACCTTCTTCAAAAATCTACCGGATGGAGACAAACTCAACCATTTATTAAGAACATCTGTTATTATCAATGATTTTTCACGTTTAGACCCTGCCGCCCTATAACGATCCTTAAATGTGTCACAGAGTTTACGAAGCTTTACATTTCCAAATGATCATTCGCCCTAACGCTATGACCAGGTAGCACATCATTTTCATCTGGGGTATACCCGATTCCCATGCTTATAGGATCTGTGTTGAATATGTTAGATGTCATTAATTCATTAGCCATGGGCGGGGGTACTTTTCTTTGTTGGGTATTATCCAATATCTTCTTTCCCACATCTGATGAAGCAGTACTAGTGCCTTGCTTATCATTAATAATCAATTCAGTACCTGACTGACTGTTGTTGAAGGTATGGTGGTTTGTCATACTAACATGATGAGGAGCTGCAATAGGATTAGAGGAGGATGAACAACTTGAACTTGTGTCACCCACTTTTGTGGACTCTCTCTTCTCTCCATGTCCTGTCTCTTGATGATCAGCAGCATTATTATCCGATACTATACCAGTATTATCCTGAGGATGAGATGATACCTTTCTTCGTTTATTACTACCATATTGCTGATCAACTTCATTCAATTTAAGTTTTGCATTTGCTAAACATTTCTCAGCCTCTTGCAATTCCTTCTGTGATACATCATACTGAGACTGTGCACTTGACATATTAGATATTGCAATAATACCCATTTCATCAGCAGATTCTTTAGCAGATATGGCAGCCTCCATCATTGTTCGGGCCTTGTCTTTCATTGACTTTGCCTTGTCGATTATTGTCTGAGCTGATTTTAGATTTGTGGAAGCTGCAGTTGCTTGTTCTTTGGCGGTGGCTAGCCGTTGCTTGGCGGTATCAATTTCATTTTGTTGAAGTTCTAATTTATGTACCACTTCTGATCGTTTCACTTTAACTTGACGAGGCATATTGCTGTTTATGTATGTATGAATTATAACGTTTCACAATGTCAAAATTGCGAAGGGCTAAAAGGAACCCTTCGTGTGATAATAATATTTGCTCTGGTGATACTAAACCACCGCTATTCGATAGAACGTTAAATACTGATATAACGACTACACTGAATGTATACCAAACCTTATATTGATTGTTTGCTGACAGTGTAGATGCTATTAGCTACCTACCATTCAGAAAATTTACACTCTCATAAGGAAGTGGTATCCTCCTTGCTTTGTCAAAGTAGTAAGGTATTATACTAAAATTGTTTATCTATCTATGTATTGCAATTAGAGATCGATTGGTATTGCAATAAAGGGCTTGACTGGTATTGCATTCAGCATAGCAGAAGATCAAGTTTTTAATACTCTTTCGATTGAAGGTCTCGGAGCTGTACCCTTTATATAAAGTTCAAAATCAACATTTCTCAACAAGGTGCGGCACAGCCATATCAGATAGTGTTTACAGTATTATTAGCATAACCTACCAGTCATTATTTAACAATATCCGATAATATTATTAATATGGCAACTCGTGATACGGAAGGACGGCGTGAAATCGAGGCGGCAA
>Ga0075439_13781_pt1 | contig 12085 bp, 8 predicted proteins | sample MintriSingleCell_FD_74264 | JGI IMG/M metagenome (GOLD analysis project Ga0075439, IMG submission 74264) | Marine eukaryotic communities from Monterey Bay, USA to study complex ecological interactions - Minidiscus trioculatus JGI Plate_4_G5... | ecosystem: Environmental > Aquatic > Marine >... | reverse complement strand
CTTTACACATTCGACTACCATTTGCATGACTAAATAATGGTACCATCTGTTCTCTCTTGAATGTTCCTACTTCCATTGCCTTGGCAACTACCAACATTTGACATGCACGTCGTTTACCCCACTTTCTTTTCACATCTGGAAACAACTCAGGACTATATCGTATCTCTTGCCATAAATCGATAGTATCAGGTTTGGCCTCATTTACTGGATATAATTCATCATAAGCCATACGTAAGAAGTACACACCCAGTGGTCCTTTCACTTGTACTTCACCTTCATAATACTTGACAAATAATTCTAAATATCTCTTCATAATTTCATGTCTGGGCGTAACACCAATAAAAGCTTGGAAGAAACCACCCAAATGATTGGAATCCTTATGTACAAAGGTGGTTACAAATTCTGTCCGAGGAGCAATGACATCCCAAAGTGCCATACGTGGTTCTATATCTATATCAAAGTATAACCCTCCCGTTTCATATAATGCAGCGCCACGACATATATCTGCCTTATACATACCTTGACTTTCATTTGTAAAGTATGTTGTTAAATTAGTATCTTTCCCAAGTGCATACTGTATAGAATTTATACAATCAGCATCATTTAAAAATCGTACTTTCGATTCAGGATGGAGTGATATAATATTCTTAACATTTTGTGATAATGCAACATCTTCTTCATCTACTAATTCTTCGACAGGTGTAGTTAGTAAATTTGTATGATAGGTAAATATTATTGTTGGTGGTATAGAATGTTGATGATTATTAAACCATGTTGCTACCTCGTCATCATCAATTTGTATTGGTTTCTTCTTTTTTAACTTTTTCACATGACCTTTATGTTTACCGCGTATACCTTTACCTTTTGTTGTTGTTAACTCGTTATCAACAGATTGTGTATTATAATTATCAAATTCATCACATAGATAAATACCAATTATTAATATTATACTCCATGTTATTACCTTATATATGAACTGTCGTTCTAATTGACGTTGTCTTTGTAATATTCTTTCACGTTGTGCTTGCATTCTAAGGAGGAAATTTGATGATGCTGATCTAATCATTCCGTTGTTGTTTCTTATGCCGTTACTACTACTACTACTGCTGTTCATGGGTGCAGAATGAGTACGTCGTAGTGCTGATGAATCAGGTGATAATTTCTCTTTATTGCCATTATGATTGATATAATTTGATGTAGGCTCTGGGTTGATACGAGATCGTATGGAAGCATATTTATCTTTTACTCGATTTCGAAATGGTCTATCTGATGATGTTATGAAGGAAGCGGCAGCTTCGGCTGCTTGGACTGCTGCATGTGATCTTCTCTTTACTCCACCGCTGCTACTTCCATTGGAGTTATCTGTTGAGGATAGGGATACGTTAGGTACCATAGTATATTGCAATTATATAGAATATTAATATTATATGTGGCAGTTTGTAAATGTTGGTAGTTTGTTGCAAAAGTTCACCAAGATGTGTTGCGGTGTTCGATCGAGCACCGATGTTTATAGAAATATTATGCTGCAGCAACTATGCAATGATAGTGGACTTAGGCAGTACCAATCATTGCTAATATTAGGAGGCTATCGTCTCTTCTTTATCGTCATCGTCATAATTTGTTTGAGAAATGGGCAGTAGTCGCAACTTCTCAAGAGAAGAGACATAAAGAGTAATTTTTCATTGAGTTCGGTAGTTGAACCTAGTAATGATATTATGAACCCCTGATGTATGTAAATTCATGAGTTTGTCTACTTGCTCTCTAGAGAGAGAGAGAGATACCTAGCTATCGGATATAGTCTTTGTTGTGTTGCATACCTATTGCAAAAGGATAGAGAATTGCCAATTGCAGAGTCCTAAACATAAAACAGATATCAGTACAATACGTCTAGTACCTAGCAATATCAGACAATAATACAATATGATCCGCAGAACACCAAATGAGTATCAGGATCCAACTCTCTTCCCATTCAAGTGGGCATTACCAATCAAATTCTTCATCGGTATAGGGTTCATCCTCTCGTCGTTTCTCCCATCAGTGTATTCATTGATATGTGGTTTACTATTAATCAGCGGTGTTGTAATTCGAAATATACTAGCTCGTTTTGGTATGTATACAGATCCACTAACCAAACGAGTGATACCTGGTCGACGACATGCAATAATAGATGGGGATTATGTAGTATTTCTTATCGGTGCTCGACCAAATAGAATAGTAGATCCTTACTTTAAAGAAATGGGCGATTCATTTGAAAATATGGTTTCAGAATTGGAGAAGGATTCCCTGGGATACTTGGGTAGTGATTCATTCATTGGGGCAACAGGCACATGCTGTATTCAATATTGGCGGGATACGGCATCTCTTAATGCATGGGCAGCTAACCCGAGAAATACTCATCTAGCTGCTTGGAAGAAGTTATCTAGAATGGGCAAAGCATCAACTGATTATGCCTTTTGGCATGAAACACATAAGGTATCTGCTGGACAGTATGAGACTATCTACGCGAATTGTGTACCGATGTTACTTGGGAATTGCAAAGGAGTTAAGCTGGTTGATATTGATAAGGATGCTGAGCTTAATTCAGCCGCGGAAAGAATGGGTGATAAGAAGGAAGAATAAAACGAGTGTACAAGTGTTTATGGTGAAGAAGGATTGTAAGAAGGGAAGGCATTAGTAGTGTTTACTAAAATAGAGTATTTTTTTTTATGTTGTTATCCAAGAAAACTAATCTGCACCTTAGACCTAGTAAACAAGTTCCTCCTTCGTATTGAGTACAGTCTCAACGACAATCTCGTTTGTAACAAAATTATTCTCGTCGTCAGAATCGTATCCACCAAGCAACTCCATACGTTCTTGCTTTTGTCTACTCCTCCACTCCTTAAGACGTGCCAAAGTAGCCCTAAATGCAGCTCGACTCTTACGCTTACCCTTGGTCTCTTGCAGACGTTGCTTCCTCTTCTTGGCCTCATCGAAGGCATTGAATTGCTTCTCGTATTTCTTGATATTCTTCGATATTTCGGCAATCTCTGGCTTGGCCAATAGCTTTTCACGTGGACGCCATTGGAATTGATAAAAGTGTTCAAAGCTAGCCTGTGCTAATTGCTTACCCTGGAAGCTCCAGAGCATATATCCATTGTCCATAGCGAACTTGAAATGCCCTCCACCGATGGGTTGGGATACGGTCGTACATGCAGTACGGCCAGAGGGATCCCATAGAACTTGATTGGCTCGGTAATGTTCCTTAATAACCAATGTCTTAGATTCAACATCATAAAACTCAAGTGTACCCGCGGCAGAGTCACCAAGGGCGGCGAGGATGATGGTACGTCCTGCTGGACTCCAAAAGATACAATTGCATGCCTTACCTTCGAGAGTTTCCACAAGATTAACCTCGGCAACAATCTGCTTCTCCTTGCTACCACCCTTCTTACCCTTCTTCTTATCAGGTTCGAGAGTCTTGAACATATCATAAAAGGTGACATTGACCTTGGTACTCGTTGGGTTCTCGGCATGAATGATGGCAAATCGAGATCCTTGAGGCTCGAATTGAAAGGACATTACTGCATCCTTAACATCCAACATCTCCACGGGTATACCGGGTTCATTCATCCTGAACAATTCAATATTGTTATACAATGTCTTCTTACTCTTGGTATGTCTTGTGACCTTGACTCCGAGATATTCTCCGGATTCTTGCCATACCATAGAACACTTGCTTACATTGAACAGATTCTTCTGTCTCAACTTCTTGCGACTTGGAATCTCAATAAGATCGACATGTGCAGGTTGGTTCTTATGCTCGGGTGCCCAATAAGCGATAATGTTAGCCTTGGGACTGAATGAGAATTCATGTATACCATCAGTGGCCAAGGAACGCTTCTCCAAAAGTTTCATTGAGGGTGTTTCAAAGACGGAGATTAAATCTTTACCCATCCTTGCCAAATACTTATCATCATGACTCCATTGGAATGGTGGTGGAGGAGTGTTGGCCAATTCTTCCGCACTTATCTTGGTGATGTCATCATTCAAGAAATCTTTGGGATAAAGTGGGAAGGCTCGTAAACACTTGCCAGTTTGGACAGAGAAGATCTTAATGGCATGTGGATCAGTGCGGTTGTTATTGTTGGTCATCATAAAGTTCTCCTGAGGACTGAATACCACAAAGTCAACACCGGGTGCAGCAAATCGTCCCAGCTTTTGAAATCCATCTCCACCCCATAAAATAACACCCTTATTTGGAACAAGAGTTGCAAAGTAGGAACCCTTAGGTGACCACTGGACATAATAATCACACCAATTAACACCTGCCTTCTTTTCCCGTTCACCATCGTAATCAATTTGAGGTTCAGTATGTCCATCACTCCAATAAACAGCAGTTTCCTTACCCTGTCTAATCGCAAATTGATCACGTTGACAAGTGTCCTCTAACCAACTAGTGGTATTAGGACGTTCCTTGTATGGTTCTGGCTCAGGCTGGGTAAACTCTCCCTCCTCTACAGTTGCCAAATATGATGCCCGTTCATGTAATGTAATCCTAAGATTATGATTCTTATCAAACTTATAATCCTGTAATACCTCCACAGCCTTTTTGGCATCACCTGCAGACGCGTACTCAATAAATGCACACCCGACAGTGCCCTTCTCTTCATTCTGTGGCATGAAGAATCCTGTAAAATCATCACATCCTTCATATGTTTTCAAAGTACCGATACGAGATACTAATTTCAATACAACCTTTGATAACTTTTCATACTTTGCCTCGGGTACCTTTGGTAGATTAGTAATTACCACACATCTATCGAATTTATTATCGAGTGGTGGATAGTTTGGTTTAGGGTCTAATGGGGCATCAGAGAAGTATCCGTCGAGGGATGCGGCCTCGGCCTCTAGATCGTCAGCGGTTGCATTAGGTGCCATTACTACTATACTGAGATATATGTTATACTCCTGTTATTTATTTGTATTGCTATCCAATATCGTAGTATTAGTTGCCGTCGATTTATTGGGCAAATAGAAGTAAGAAGTGACGGACAGACCTATGAGAGTATGCTGACGCTTGAAAACATACATATTGTAGTATGCGCTTATCTATTGTCTATTTGAGTGTTTATCTCTATTGCAATATAACTACATACATTAAGAGGTATGTAATATTGTGATGCGTGCTGTGATAGTGGTAGTATATCAAGATGAGGTACGATGTAGAGAATGTGCACATCATGTGAGCAAAATTTGACATTGCAAAAAAAATGACAATCGGTGCACCTGTTGTCGAATTGGTCGGAGGTAGGGCTTATATTCGCAGTCAGCAATACCCAAGTTGACGGAGCTATGTTTAAGATGTATTGTTATTCATTATTATTTCCTCGAACAAACATGGTCTTACTTGATTGTATCCTCTCTCATTTTTCAAGAAGTTAAGGTGAACCCCCAACACATTATAATAAAAGCGACAATATGCACCAACATACACTCCTTCTCATCATCGCCATTGGCAACCTAATTGACAGTATTATTGCCATCCATACACCTATACAAAGCCGGCGACTCGAAACACAAAGGAATCTAGGATTAGGCAAGCAAAAGATGGCCCAGAGACGGAAATTGATTGTTCCATAACCAAATTTGACTTCGAGTACTATTTTGAACGCTGTTACGACGAAACAACTCAATGGTCAGCAAATGGTAATTGTGTCAATGGTATCAAAACTGAGATAAGTGAGCTGCATAGATGTATGAGACCAGATGGATCAGTGCCATATTGTCATGACTGTGTCAATAAGGATAGTGGCCAAATAAAGCACATTTGCGGATCAGATAACTCAAACTACAATGATGTATGCCCCGTTGCACAAACAGTTTCAACTGATACTTGTATAGATGATAGTTACATGGCGGTATATAGTTATCAATGTACTTCACAAACAACATCTTATTATTTCAGAGATGTAATTGATTGTTACAATGAAAAGGCAAAGTCAAGCGGACCATGGACTAATATCGATGTTGATGAGGCTCAGGGTTATGTATGCGGTCAAGAATGGTACTATGCATACGATTTAGATGAATTAGGGGAATTCGTATCGGAAGGCAGTGATCTCCATCCCGTTAGTATAGAATCAAACAAGTACTGTTTAAACTGTGGAAAAGCCATACAGATCTGTGTTGCTGACGAAAACGCAACATGTGAAGATTTAGGATTACCAAAGTCAAGTCTTGTTGGTAATGAAGATGAGACTTTGGACACTACTTCAACAACTGTTGCTCCGCCAATCAATCAAAACCAGATCGACTTGTCAAATACTGCAGCATCTTTGGCCAATACCTCAACGTCAGCTACTGTTTCTGTTGATCCTGATCCTCGGGTTGACACTGCAATATCTTCAGCTGCAATCTCAAGCGAGGACAAAACTGATGAGTCTGAAAGTAGTGAAGAGGAATACAACAACAGAGAAGACGATGTAAATGGCTATAGTGCTGCTAGCTTGGCTAGTTTATCAGTCGTTCTTGTTGGATTGACTTTATTTGTACTAGTTTACGAAACAAATTGAACTAACATATAATGAAGAGACTTTCTCATTCTTTCTATTTTACAATTGATTTAGTATACAAGCATTCAGTCTCAATACAAGTATTGTTCTATTTTCTCCCTGCTATATACTCTCTTATGGTACATATTGACTTGCAATTACCTTCTTTGCAGCCTCTTTCTCTTCATGCATTGCATGCTCAACTCCTGTATTAACTTGTGTACCCTTTGTAATCATATGAACACCCACTCCGATAACAAAGGCGCCAACTGAACTTAACCCCACTACAACACCTGGATTTACCGCCCATAGTTCTGTTACCATATCTTGTGCTCCCGCTGACTTTGGAATCGGATCGACAGGTTTCAATTTGAAAGGTTGGTGAACGGTCGCCTGTTGTGAACTACTCATGGCCCGACGCTGATGCATCATGAGACTCCTTGCAGCAGAAAAGCGAAACATTGTTTAAATTGAAGATCAAAGGTAGATTGATTGACGATGCAAGCCGCCGCTGGTGATATTATCCATTTTTTGTTGATATCTTTTGGGTTTGATAGGAGTTCTCATTTTGACATGATCAAGCCTACTTCAAGGGACACCCCTTCGCTAGTGATGTCACTGATAGAAGTCCTCTCCAGAGTATATCATTTTTCTGGAGTCCAAATAGACTCCTCCCTATCGACATTACTCACAGCTGTACCCTTTTGCTTATTCTTTGTTTTCCTACCAAAGTACTTTTCAATTGTATATTCATACCCCCAGGCAAACTTTGAGTGTTGTATCAATTGATCTTCTGTTAATAATACCACACGTCCTTCTTGTACATTTGCTCCTCGAAAAAATTGGGTGGGTACTTGGTCTTCTGTTATTGTAATCTCGTAGAGTGCACATGTAAAAGCATATGAATTTGGTTTGTTTATTATTTCTGCTGATTGAAAATGTAATGTAGCACCAAGATAACGTATCGTACCAGGTTCTATATAAGATGTTGAATTATATAATGGTTTGTCTGATAATTGCAATGTCGAGTCATCTATTATATTTGTTGGATTGATAATTGTATTTACCCAATCTGGAGAAATTAACTCTTCATTAAGCTCTCGTTTAAGTGTATCTATCGGTGTATCATCGTTTTTATCGGCATTACCTCCAAGTAAACAAACTGCTCCCCTAAATGCTTCAATTGGATAATCATGAGACTTTAATTGTACCAAATATCGTGTCTCATTGGTAGGTTGGACTACTCGAATAATTGCAACTGCTGCTCTTCCGTCACCCTTTCGTTTCAGTGCAGCTTTTAGTTCAGCAGCGTTATCACTATGTCTTTTAGAAATATGCGGATTAGTGCGCTGATTTGAAATAATTGAAGATGCAGAGTAGTAAGCAATGGTGGCAAGTAGGGTAGAGATGAAGAATAACTTCTTGTTGGTATAGATTGCCGATATAATTGTTTGTTTTATGGACGATAACGAACCATGCTTTTTTCCTTTTGACGAGCCCATGATATACAACTAAGTAACCCTCTCAAAGAAACATAAACTGCCACCGTTAATTAATGATGATATGGACACTTAATATCCGACCACGATGATCTCTCAGGCACTTATATATACCACTATGCCAGGCCATAAGGCAGTCTATTACAATTGGCATAATCCGAGTAGTTCCGAGAAATTATGAGAGTGTAAAAATTATTACATATATTATGTAGCGTGCGTATCTATGCATGCATATGGAAGTGATGTTATGTGGAAAGACGTCTATATGCAGACAAATAACACTGTACATTATCACTCATACTGAGAGTAGTGATTCTTCAACCTATACGATTGGATATAGATATACAGCAGAGAACTAAAACATGACACACTGCTGCACAAACGAACATTACTGTTGAGTGGTACCTCTCTAGTGTTGCGTAAATAGATTCTAAACTTGGAATAAGATGGCGGAAGATGCAAATACCAGTGATATCAATCCATCATCAGCTGGCCAAGAACCACCATTCACAGATGCTAACGATACCAATAACAACAGCAATATTAGAAGACAATTTCAAATTCGTAATATTATGGAATATTCACAAAGAAGTTTAAACTTACTAAACCGTTTAGACGGAGGCCAAATCAACATCAATGCAAATGGTGCTACAGCCACTCCTAGAGCGAGGATCATTAACACCGCAAGACGGAGAGTTAATCAACACAATACCCAAAATAACAATATACTACCACCACTGGTACCACAGCCGGTTCTACATCAACAAATAAATAATGATGGAAAAGATGATGAGAAGAAGAAGCACTTGAAAAAGTTTGAGTGTGCTCTGTGTGTAGAATACATGGAAAACCCTGTTGGTTGTGGCAATACATCTTGTGATTCTAGATTTTGTAACGTGTGTTTAAAGAAAGTGATAGTAAATGCGGCAGCTCAAACTCTAGGCAATCAACTTGAAGCTAAATGTCCACACTGTCGAAAAGTATTTACAGCACAATCTATTAAAGATGATAAAGAGTTAAAGAAGGAAATGGATGAATGCACAGACACTGTGAAATGTCAATATAGCGGTTGTGATACTCAGTTATCACTCGGTATAGTTAAGTTGCATGAAGCTACTTGTCCATATCAACAACTTAAATGTCGCTACTCTGACTGGGGGTGTGAGTGGGTTGGTAGAAGGATGGATTTAAGCGATCATGAAATGCATCAGTGTGAATTCCGTGGTGGCTTGGGCAAGCTACTTGAACGGTATAGACAAGGCGAGGCACACACAAACCACATATTAAATCAGCACCATATGCAACTCATGGCATCATCTCAAATGATGAACTTACATTCTCGACAGATGATATTGCTGAGGACAAAGAATGCTGGTTCAATTCTTGACGTTCTTCACATGGCATATGAGGCCTGTCTCTTCCCTGGCAGGTTTTTAGCAATGAAAGAAGTATGGGCTGGTATGATTTCTCAATCGGATACTCGATGTCTTGTGTTCAATACGCTGTTAATGATACCATCCTTCCTATTAATATTCAATGTGAGTATGGTTTGTGTATGGTAAACTTTGTTCTTCGTTGCATTGCTGATCACCTTCTCACATACTGCCATTGTTCTAGGTATCATTCCAAGGTGTGAAGATGCTAGCAAATATAAGGGTAGAGACATTAACTGAAACTGATGCATGGTATTTTGCTGATACCTTCCTTCTATCTATGATGGTTATGATATTGGGCATAATCTGCAATGCATTATATTATATTGATACGAAGAGTTCGATTGAGTGGTCAGTCTTTAATATAAAGAACCTCATTGTAGGGCCATTATTGCGAGATATGGCAGCGATTTGCATGGTGATGGCACATTTCTGTGCCGTTGAGTTAAGAGGATTAAAAGGGTTGTGGCTTCTGCATATCACTACAGTCGTCACTATCCTCTATACTTCCTTTCTGTCTTGTACTGTGGACAAGACTAACCCTCTAAAGACAGCGAGGGCTTGGCCAGTGATAGTTTTCGGCTTGAGATATGGATTTCTAACTTCAGTCTGTGGCTTTGCCTCAAGTTTAAATGCTATTGTTACTCTTCGTCTACTCAAGCAAGCGAATGTGAGAGTATTTAGACGACTAACTTCCGAGGCTTCAGAGTGTTTTATATCTCAGATTCGGGTTGAGATGCTTGGTGCTATTGCTTTGTTGACAAATGCGATAACTTACGGCTCGAGGGATCAGATTGATGAATCTCTTGGCGAAGAACGTTCAACTAAAGATGATGGAGACCACCCCTTTCAGATTCTTATAGATATGGTATTTGCCTTGGCAGTTTTGCTGTATATAAACGGAGTGGTCTTCATAACATATAGAATTGGTAGAAAGTTAGGGGAAAGGAACCTTGAGATGGGCACCAGTCTCTTCATGCAGGCACGAGCTTCTGGTGGTGCGGTGTTACCACATACAAGACCCACACCGATAGGGTTGGCTGTCTTCTGGTTTTGTCTGTTTCTACTTGTGTGCATTGCGGCGATATAGTGATCAGAAGGAGATGAGTTGATGAACCTGAACTAGAAAGCTGATTATAATTATGACAAAATCTTTGTTTATGTAGGGTATCCTCATACCATATAAACCCGTGTAACCAGCTATAGATAAGGTGTCTGATAGGTACAATCTATATACTTTCAGAGTATTATATTCAAGATCAATAGCACAAAGACTTTGTTGGATTATATATACCTCTCTCTAGAGGCATATGGTACTCAATCAAGTATAGCAAGGTTTTCTAGGATACCGGACACCGGAGGTGGATGGAAAGTATACTAAGGTATCGTAAAGTGAAAAGTGAAAGTGAAAGCCTGAATGAGGTGATTGAGTTACCTAGTTTGATATGAAGGCAATTACTGTGTGCCTGTGTTATGATATAAGCTACTTGAGCAGGATAATATGAAGTTTAAAAGTAAGAGGAAACGGCAAAGAGATGATTTGCATAAAATGAACACAAGTTATGATCATAATCATAATGAATGCAATGCCACATTTTCTTCAAGAATACGAAACAGTAACAGCCCTCAATATGTATTGTGTATTGCAATAGCATTGTTAGCAATCATATTGTTATATTGTGGAGATATATCGTTATTGGTTCAGGCTGTAGAGCCACCCTCTGTACCGTCTACTCTCGAAAATGGTGTATCAACTCCAGTGAAAAACTCGAATGAAAACAACATTGCCTCAACAGATAATATCCCCAATGATAACAATGAAGAAAAGGATAAAGTAGTAGGCGACCAAAGGGTAGAAGAGAAGATAATAGAAACTATACAATCATCAGACGAAAACGTATTTGTCGAGGGTGATAAAATCGATGTACAAGATGATACTGACAATTATGTTAATACTCTCCTTCCTGAACCTAAAGCAAAGGGGGATAATATTAATAATCTTAATATCCATGATTCTAAAGCACAAAAGGATGGTGGTGGTAGAAGACAGCGTCGGATGCAGCGTCAGAATAGAGACAAAGAACAAAAGCATAGAACTGATGATATTGATAGCAGTGAAGTACAACAACCCCATCATAAAAAGTCAATACAAGCTGATTACGATGCATACATGTCATGGTGCGAGAAAGTATTAGGTATAAAATCAGTAGTTGAGATACAAGAATTTGAATACATTGATCATTTACAGATATATTGGGATGACAATGGTATAGATGATAGATTAGATAAGTTTGATTGGCTAGAAGAGTATACTGCTACTGAGACACTTGATGAGATTGATAACAGTGAGGAACTGCCTACCAAATTAGTCCGAGGATTAGCAGCCAAGCATGACATACAACTTGGAGACGTAGTCATATCTATACCACTCTTTTCATTGCTATCGATACCAACTACAATAGATCATGACCCCGTCTTGAGTAGAATACTCGGTCCTGAGGCACGAATTCAATATGGCTTCACAGAAGCTTCTGAGTATGAATTACCATTATTGGTACTTGCGGTGTTATATCATCGTTCATTGGGAGATGATTCACCAATATCACATTATATCGATATACTA
>Ga0075439_11447_pt1 | contig 12088 bp, 9 predicted proteins | sample MintriSingleCell_FD_74264 | JGI IMG/M metagenome (GOLD analysis project Ga0075439, IMG submission 74264) | Marine eukaryotic communities from Monterey Bay, USA to study complex ecological interactions - Minidiscus trioculatus JGI Plate_4_G5... | ecosystem: Environmental > Aquatic > Marine >... | reverse complement strand
AGCAATTCTCTCTCATTATGATTGATAATATCTATATCCATTGACAAGTCATCCCACACCGGTTTAACCTTCTTACATATTCCGCATGAATTCGTTTTAAACATGATAAGCCATGTGGCTGGTGTAGATGTTAATGTCAGTTCATTGAAGTTGTCATCTGTTAATTGTATTACTTGCCGAGTTAGACTGTTTAGTTGATTACTCATGGCATCATAATAGTAGGTAGTACTAGTAGTAGTACAAATGGTAGTAGAGAAGATGAGGTGCATCAAATGAGGAAGATATTGACTAACCATTTGTTAATGATGAAACATGTCATGGACAAGCGTCTCAAGGGAGAGTTGGTTAGGGATAGTACATTACAATTGCTCGTGTTACATTTGCCGGCTATTAGATATAACATAAAAAGACGAAGGTAGAAAGATTGGCATAATTGCCTCAATACAGAAGAAGGTGATGATTGGGTTGACTTGTTTACTTTACAATCAGTCGTCCGACTTTAGGTATCCTACGGTATCCTCGGTTGTATCCTCCTTGTGCTTCCTCGGCTATGGTTCTCCACTCCTAAAGCTTATGAGAGTGTTTATGGCTGTGCTTGTGAGAATGCTTATGACTGTGCTTGTGGTGATGATGACTACCGTGGCTCTTGTGACTACCCTTAGAAGAGCACGAAGACGAGAATGATGATTCACTTCCACACGAACAGAAACTTCCCCGGCGGCTATCCCTACGATCTTCTCGTTTACTATGACGACCTTGACGACGTTCCTTCCTGTTTGTACGGCGTTCTTGACGACGTTCCTTGGCATTGGCTAAAAGACCCATGATTTAGTGTATGATAGATGATAAGTGAAAGCAGTGAGTAGGATTTGACTGTGTTTTGCTTTGAGTTTGGGTTGCTCGAGATATGCTTTTGTATTTTATGAGGTGAACAAGTTATCGATACCTGGTCTAATCATATACCAATCCCATCTTTCTAATCATAGAACTAACATAACGGGAGGAGGAAATGTGAGATGCCTGTCTCTGTCTACGACAAAGGAGTGCCAGTCTTGGATCTTTAGAGGAGCCTTTCTGTGTACTCGGCACCCAAGTCTGTATCTCTCGATATAAATTCTCATCATCAATTCAATCATCCAAGAGCCATTCCTGATTATATTACGACCTGTTGATATCAGGATTAGATACAATCCTGTTTTGCCAATGAGTTGCAATACTACTCGTCTCATAAAATACAAAAGCATCCAGCTCAAAACACAAACACATCAATACCAACTTTACTAATATCAACAGTTATTGCTAACAACACAAAATGACTCGATTTGCCGAACGCCGTCAAGCACGTCAAGAGAACCGTCAAGACCGCCGTAACAAACGTCATGGTGGATCATCTGTATCATCTTCGTGTTCATCAAAGGGCTCCAAGGGTAGTTGCAAGTCTCACTCTAGTCACAAGAGTAGTTGCAACTCATCATATTCATCCTCTTGCTCATCCAAGGGTAGTCATACAAGTCATGGCAGTAGTGGCGGAGGAGGCAATACATATGTAATGCGTGAGAAGTTACTTACATTCGGGAAAGACTTTGAAATTAAGGAAGCGTCACATGTCGTGGAGGTCGTACCGGAGAGACCAAGTTCTATGTGGATAACAAAGTACTTCGTCTTCGTGAGACTTTCAACATCCGCAAGTCAAAGCATGGTGAGGTACTCTATCAGGTTCAGGAGCGTAAAATGCGTGTACGTGATACTATGAAGATTGAGGATCGTAGTGGTAAGGAGATTGCCAAGATTAATAAGCGTATGGTTGGAGTTGTTCGTGATAACTATGTGATCAAGGTCCGGGGCGATCGTGATTGGCAAGTATATGGCAGCATCTTGGATCACAACTATACAGTGAAGGAGGGAGCTAAGACCATTGTTAAGGTACACAAGAACCGTTTAACCATCAAGGATGCGTACTTCATTGATATTGACGAGGATTGTGATGACAAGGCATTAGCCATGATGATCGTTATCGGGCTAGATGATATGGCTGATGAATAAACATATGGGGCGGAGGTGATATGATATGAGATACAACTGTACAATAGAATAGGGTGAAAAGTAAAGCAAGTTCCGATTGCTCTTATGTCTACCACTCTTAAAATAAGGCCTTGGCTCTGATGATTGTTATTGGGTTGGATGATATGGCCGACGAATAAACACGAGTATGACAAATTGGGGATCAAATCTAGGAATAGTGGGGATTAAAGTAGCAAAAGGAAAGAAAGTAATGATTGATCTTTTGTCTACATAAACTTGTATTACATTTACCGGCCATTCAGAAAGGTTAGATTAGGGGATAAATTACTACTGCATCTTTGGGTTAAATGCTGGAGCGATTTCTCCACTGTTCACACATGCCACGGTGCCTCGACCAGTCAATCTTCTGGCATTCCTCGGAACAGTATGAGGTGATCTTGCAAGCATGACAGAGAAGAAAGTCCTTAGTCTCCATTATAACAGAGCACTCCAAGTTTCCACAGTAGCCAATTTTCGGTAGTGATTTTGCCTGATTCCATTTCTCTTTGAGACAAGAACAGTTGGCATTTCTATAGAAGAATTTGATACACGCACGTTCGTAGTCATCAATCATACCTCGGGCATACTCATCAGACTTGTCACTACCCTTCATACAACCAAAGAGTTCAACTTTCAAGCATGCTATTGCCACACTAGTAGCCATTGCATAATTATCAGTCAGAACATAGTCGGTACCTAATGCTAATAAAATATCCAATACCTGTTTGCGCTTAGTTGGATCACTGAGAAGTTTTGTACGTCCTTGGTCATGAATATCATTCAAAACGTACGTTCCAGATTGCATACGCCATTTGACCACAAGGCACTTTTCAGAAACAGACAGTACTTCATCTTCTGATTCTGCTAACATATTCAAGCGCTCTACTTCTTCTTTGGATATTCCATGCTGTTCGTGTCCACCATTCTTGTTTATATCTCTAGTATTGTTCTGTGCTTCATTCAACTGTCTATCTAATTCTTTCACAAAACTTCGGGCACTTCCTAGGCTTCTCTTTATGGAAGTAGAAGGGCATCCGTGTGTACAAGGCCCTACCTCCTCATTTGACGTAAGCCTATCCAACAACTGGTCAAGAACGTCGCTCTTCTTGTCAAAAACATTGTTCTTGTTGGTGTCGTCAACAATATCATTGTTCGTGTCGGTTTTGCTGCTTCCCTTGCTGCTGCTTCCCTTGGCCTTGCTCTTCCTACCTTTTCCTTTGTTTCGTTTATTCTTTGACGGCCGCAGAAGGACAGTCATGGGTACACACTCCGTCATCCTCTTTTTCCAACAGTTGATCTAAACACGTCATTCTTAGCTTGTAAGGAGTAGATATGAAAATGATAACTCAAATTAAACAATCGGTCTCTGGTTTAGAATTAGGTATTTGTGGAGTATTACACCAATTTCCACTTAAATTCTAGCTTCTCTAGTTTCTCAATACGCCCTGCAGTTATTTGACTGTGCTTTCCTTTCGTGTACTTTTTGTACTCCCGACGTTGCCTACTGACCCATTCTCCAAGCGCTTTGTTCCAACCTTTTTGCAGTTTTGCGGTCTTTGGCTTGATTGTGGAGACATGAGCAACTCCATGTTGCTCTTTATAGTTCTTGAGCTCTTCCTGTGGATGAGAATAAAGAGGTATTGTTAATTGATTAGTTGAGGATAGAAAGGGGAAGAGAATCAAAACACTTACATATTTCTGTTGCCAAGCTGCTTCTTTATGATCCCAAACAAAACCAATTTCATTCAACAACCTTATACGTTCTTTAGTCATATGACTCGACTTGCCTTTCTCGAACTTGCTATATTGTTCACGTTGGTTACTGACCCAATTACCAAGCACCTGAGTCCACCTTTTCCGCTCTTCTGCCGACTTCGGCTTTTTTGTGGAGACGTTAGTATGCCCATGTTTCTCTCCAAAGCTCTTCAGTTCATTCTAGACACGAGTGAAACAGTAAAAAAGAAATATAGATTGTTAGTCGACAAGAAGAAAAGTACAACCTGATACAACACATTACTTACAAACCTTCTTTGCCACTTCACTTCTTGTGGTACCACAAGTGCCTTCTTCCTAGTGTCCTCAAAATCAAATCCAACACCCTTCATTGTGTTCTTTAACCCCGTATTATTGATAAACGTCTCGGCAAAGATATTCTCATTCTTTACCACCAAACTCTTCATCGACTTGACTAGTGCACTAATCATACCCTCCCCGTTATCAATTAACCCCTTCAATTCATCAACTATCACACCTAATTCATACAATTGTGGCACAACATTTTTCCTCCTCCCAGAAGTAAAGAACTGCATGTGAAGTAAACCATTAACAGATAATGCTAATACTCCCCGTTCATATAATTTCCGATTCAACTGGGCAACTTCTCTATCATCTGACCCTGCAATATTGAGACAAATGGGTAATATTCCCAATTCAATGGCACATTGTGTATACAATAAAAGTTGAGATAGACGTAATTCAACCTCAAGTGGATGCACTTTCTCACAAACAAAACCTCTTGCAAAGGGGTTTCCCTTCTTCTTTTCCTCGTCACGCTTTTTCTCGGCCTCTTCTACTTGTTTATCGGTAAGTGAACAGTGTCTACCATTTTTACCCATTGATGGCATGTTATGATCTTTATTGACTAATTGGATGAGACCTGTCTTATGTAATACCATTGAAAAATTGTATGCTGCCTTGGTTGATTTATTATCCAACCAATCACCACAGTTTGTACATTCACCTTCACGTAATTGTTTGCCACCATTTTGAATTGTCCTCCCTCCTTTACATCTTGGTGTTCCACACCTTCCAAGGTCTACTAATACGCACGGCTCTTTAGCGTTGGAATTTAATGAATTGATTGCTTCACGGTCATAATGTATATCCTCATTTATCATATAATTATCATCCCCTTCATGATTGAATGGCAACTCCTTGCTACATCTTGCGGCCATAGCCTCCCATTCTGAGGTAAGCCCGGTAATTGCTGATTGATATTTCTGTTTAATTGCGTTAATCTCTTGTTTTGACCGTTTCTTCTTACGGTTTGCTATAATTTTATTGATCAACTCAATGTTGATTTCATACTGCAATGTACGCTTAATCTTATTTACTGGTGCCTTTTCCTTCTTTGCAAGTAGTTCTTTCAGCTGTTGCTTACGCTCATTTATAGGAATATACGAACGATTCCTCGTTGTGGTAGATATAGAAACACTCTCAAGCATAGTACTAAAATCTCTAATTGGCGTAGGTTCATTTTTATTATCTAGTTTTGCAATATTTGTTTGTAATAGGCGGCGTATATCTGGATCTACTTGCATGATGGCGGAGTTCTAATATTTATAGATTTGCTGTTGTTTATGGTGTTATCTATCTCTTATTAGATCTTTGGTACATACGATCTATACCTTTCTAGAGTACATGGGAGATTTTGAAATCTGAGGTGCAGGCTAGGCGACTACAGTACTTAGGTACTTGAATTCTTGGAAATCACACTCCACCTATTATAAATAACTATTAAAACATAATATCTACACAGTAAATCCTTCACAAAATATGTTAACAAACACCTTTAATCCTATTTACAATAGCCAGATAGTTTCCTACCATCAATTAAACCACCTTAATCCACATCCCTAGTTTTTCCATGCTAGTGGTGGCTTTGCAATTTGCATGAAAATGGAGGCGGTATCCTATTTCTACACGCTCGAGTGATTCCGACTAGTAGTGTGTAATAATTATGCCATGCAGCCTTAGGGAATAATAACTTATTATATAACATGGTGAAGTTTAATGGACATACGATAACTGCATTCCTATCAGGTAAATTAGATCAGGCACATAATGGATTTACTGAGCTTTTTACAATAAGAGGCGTGTGGAGTGATGACAAGAATGTATTGAGTGCTGGCAATGCTACAGAAACATTTGAAATCGAGAGAGCTCTAAACTTAGTTGATAATGAGAATGGCGCGTCGATTAGTGGTAACTTTACTGGACGCTATTCATATGGAGGTCGGTCATTTGATGATAAATGTTATTTGCAATTCACTGGGGTTGCTTATGATGAAAATTTGTATATTATCGAGGGTACAAGTGAGCAAGGATGTTATATTGTTGAAGGTAGTGTTTATACCAATACAAATGTAGTATATATGACACGTTACTATTACAACCCGGGTTTAACTGATCCAAAGAAAATCCGAAACGAATCAGTGATAACAACAAAGAGAAAGAGGTTGGCGCCGGTGGACATTGGTCGTACTATTACTTCTGCAACAAAAGCCTTTAGGGATATGGCTATGCGGATGGGAAAAGACTCCGAGGCAACAGATGAATATAAATTTATAATTGGTGAATTGGTATTTAATAGTGACCCTGAATTTGGTATGACGGTATATGTTAAACCTAACAAAGACATCAATAGGTATTACTACGGAGGTATTACCAAAATTGAATCAGATGAGGTATACATTAAATTCGACAACGAACAAATCAATGGTTGGTACCCTCTTCCAGAAGAATTAAATGACGAAAATTTTTATTTATTGGCGTCACAAGCAATGATGGATAAATTTGCTGCTGAAGGCAAGCTCTTACGGGGAATGCGGGCAATGCATATTACCAGCAGGATGAAAGGAACAATTGTTACATTGGAGTCTGGCCAAATTGAAGGAGTTATTAGTGTTGGTATTCTTTATGATGGCGAGAATCAAGTAAAGACTTTGAATATTGGTCCAACCCAATCGAATATCTTTTTTATTGGGAGCAGGACTAGGGAATGGGACCGTGAGTGGGAAGAAGATGTGCCAGATGAAGTTGAAGAACCTGCTAAATTCGATACGAAAGAGGATAGTGATGCTGATATGAATTCGGATGTGGAAGAGAAGAGTGCCAGTACCGAGGGTGTGGGTAAGGAGGATGAGAAGGAAGCAGCGGAAGAATTGGCTGATTTAATGGGAGATAAAGAACTTGTCACGACGGACAAGGGTACGGATGGTAAGACGAACGAGGTGGGTAAGGAGGATGATATTGAAGTGGGCACCGAGGGGAGTAGTAAGGGGCCAAAGGCACAGAAGAAGGTCGGTAATACAGACGAGAAGCAAGTTCTAGTCGATCTAAATTGCCCCAATAGTCTACTATCGGATGGGGAGAATGTGAATAAAGTCACTGAGCTTGTTGAGACTTTAGTGGAAAGGCTTATCAAGGACCATGCATCAGACTTGGGAATGGATGTTTCCAATAAAAACAAGCAGTTGTTATTTGACGAAACAGAACGGTGCTTTCATAATGGAGAGCTGGGCAATGCAGAAGTACTCAACTTTTACAATCGGACAGTTCAGGAGGCTAAAGAGAAGATTGATACTCTAGTACTTACAGCTGCCAACGACTCGAGGAAGGAGCTCTATGATACGGTCAGAGTTAGTATGAGTGGAGAGTTGGTATTGAAGAATGATGAAAAGGATGAAACTATTAGGAAGCTCATGGAAGAAAACGCTCGTTTGAGACTTCAGAATTCAAGTGTTACCGAGGATGAAGTGGTAAAGGGTAGGATGGATCAATTGGTGAGTGAATGGAAGAGCAAGATTTCAAAAGAGAAGGCAGCTGCCGAGCCTGACCCTGAGACGGTCGCCGAGCTAGAGGAAGCCAAGAAGGCCAAGCTAGAGGCAGCCATTGCCGCTGCCAAGCCTGATCCCGAAAAGAAGGCCAAGCTTGATGCAGCTATTGAATCCGCTGTTAGTAATGAAAATGGAAAGGCCGATCCTGCATTGTTCAAAGCTGCCTTGGATGCTGGATACTCTACATTCTTCATCCTTGCTCAAGTTGAAGACACCTTGAAGCGCAAATTATCTTCTGCTAAGCCATTACCATCAACAAAGTCAGAATCTGAGGATATGGTCATGGCGAATGAAACAAATGAAGATAACATGTCCCCGACAACTATTTCCGTGCCAAGCCCTGCCCAAGGAGGAAACGAGGAGGAGAAGCTATCTGAGGATATGGTTGTGGAGAATAAAATGAATGAAAATAATATGTGTGACAAAGATGATGAAGGAGATGTTTCTAAGAATAAGATGACAGAGATTGAATAAGTTAAGTGGTTGCTATATACGAATACGAATGTGGGGGCATAATGAGAAGATCAGAAAAGGGGATAGTATATTATAATTGAGGGAGTAATTATATAAATACAATGAGACGATGAACAACGAGCTTTGACAAATATCACTTTTTAATTTTGTTAGGAGTCTATCACTTTATCAAACCGATTTAAATGAGATGCTGCCGCCGTGGAGATGCCGATAGAATTAACAACTAATAACAAGTTTTTTGCCAGGTGAAGGTAGATTGGTACTTTGCGTATCGTAGGTACCTAATGAAGACTATCGGTGGTACTCCTTTAATCTCAATGAAATTATCATAGTATACAATACTAATAACATCTGGATAATAGCGGTGGTTGCTCTGTCATTGAATCTGCGCCAATGCTAATATCAAGTTTTGGTGGAAGCAAGTCGGATATTTGTACTAGTGTGGATTCCAGAGGAGGCAAGAACTCTTGTCACGGAGAATGTGCTATTCTATGATCAAATTCTGAGGGAAACGGAAGTCTGGATGAATAGGGTATGCAGGGTAGATACAGTTGGTGTTGACTAACAAATTGTTTTACGGTGCGGAGAATAAGTAGACTTAGTCGTAGCATGTAGGGTAATCCCTCTTCAAAACTAAACCTCAACAATGCATCCTGACACATCTACTTCTTTTACATAGTCTCCCATCTAGAATTGATATACTGTAATCCACAACCCATGACAGCCTCACCCAACGTTGGATATGCATGTATATTCCGTCCCACACCCTCTAAAGTAATACCATGTTTAATTGCTAATGATAATTCATTAATCATTTCACCAGCACGTGATGATACTATTGTGGCCTTGACTATACTCCCTGTACCCTTTTTAGTATATATCTTGACATATCCATTTTGATCTGTTGATTCCAATATAGCACGATCGTTGGACTTTAATTCTGCCTTGTATATGTCTAATTCTTCGTCATCTTGGAGTGATGGTGTTGGTATGATATGTCCATTCTCATCTAACGATATTGGTTTATTAACTTGTGCATACTCGGGTTCTGTATACATGACCGCCGGTACAACAAATGAACTTAACTTCCATCGTCCATTGAATAATGAGTTTTGTACAACAACCTTGGCCATCTCACCACTCATGTGTGTCAATCGTGGTACATTGGCTACACAGTCACCAACGGCATATACATTCTCATTTGATATCGACTGTGAATAATCATTGACTAATATACCATTCGTTGGATGATACTTTACATTGACAGTTTCTAATCCCATACCTTGTACATTGGCACTTCGTCCTAATGCCAATAGTAAACATTCACATTCCAGATTGATTGGTTTGTTCTTATGTTCTTTGCATGTTAGTGATAGATTCATGAGTGGTAGATCTTTCCCATCACCTTTATGAATTGTTTGTACCTCCTTCACATTGATATTTGATAGAAACTTTACACCATCTTCTTCTAAACTTGTTTTAATAACATTGGCTGCATATTCATCACTTTTAGATAATAATCGTGATCGTTGTAATACTGTAACCTCCGAACCAAACGTACTAAATGCCTGTGCCATTTCCAGAGCAACAATACCTGCACCAAGTACTACCATACGTTTTGGCAATGTTTGTAAATTGAATAGATTTAAATTGGTAGTGTATGGAGCATCCTTCAATCCTTTGATACTATCAGGAACATTCGGTCTTCCTCCAGTGGCAATTACTGCCTTTTTAAAGTTTAATATTGGATTGGATACATCACCTAATGACTTGCCATGTTGTACTACTTCTATTGTTGATGATGATGTAAATACACCATATCCTTGAAATGTTTGTGTCCCGATTGTATTGCCCCGAGCATGTCCATCAACTGGTGCAATCTTTGATCGTAGGTTACGCATCCTTGACATGATTTGTGTAAAGTTTACATCAATCTCTACTTCTTCTTGCTCAGTTGTTATTGTTGGTGGCAGATCTATGTATTTGTCATTGATGTGTTTGTCAATATATCTGTTTTCATCTTCATTTGTCAATGTAGAAGAAGGAGTTGATGATGATTTGAGTTTGAATGATATACCAAATTCATTATCTTTCATTGCAACTTTCTTTGCTTCTCGAATTAGTTTGGCACATCTCAATAACGCCTTGGATGGGACACAACCAGCGTTTAAACAGTCACCACCGGCTAATTCAGCACTTATCATGCAACTCTTTGCTCCTCTTCTTGCTGCCTGTTGTTGTGTAGATATGAGATGTATATTGCAAAGGTATGAGAGAGAAAGATGCACATCATATGCACACTTTTTGCAAAACACATTAACATACCTGTCTAGAAGAGACTAGTCCACCAGCCCCAGCACCAATAACAACTAAATCGTATACATCTAATGGCTTCGGATTGATATAATTACGAGGATGAACTTCATTGAGTAACTTGATATTGGCATCATCTAAAGGTTCGATATGCAATTTTTTAGCTAGTGTTGTGTCGGATGGTGATGTTTGCTGCCAGCCTTTGTCGTTTCTCTTTGCATGTATTGTAGTTGAGGTATATCTATACGAATTGATAGATTGGTGTGTTGCCAATAGGCTTGTGAACAGCGTTGGTAGAAGGAGCATCATCAACTTGCTTGTGGCGAACTGGCGAGTACGATAAGTGAGTTGTAGTAAGTAAGTGATGAGATAAAAGGATACCACCAAGTGATGGATTTGCCGTAGTTCTTTTTCTATGCATGCAGTTTTATATATATCAAGACCAACCAATAGTGCACTGCAGTTTCTAGTCGTCGGCGAGGTAAGAATGCCTTTGGGACTCACATTATGTATCCCATTACACATATCTAGCTTAATGATAGATTGTTGCTCTAAATGTCATGTTTTCAAGTGGGATAATGCCCCGGAGCTCTGGTTCGAAACAGTGGTACTTTACTTTCGTTTGATGCTCCTCTCATAAAATTAAATGAAGAAGCAAACAATAGAGTACTTGACAACATACGAAACGATATAAAGAACATCCACATACATTATGAATCTTAAATATATCCTAGCATTCTTTGCAATTGGCGTGAATGTTGTCTTAAGTGAGTAACTATTTGTGCCATATCTCAGTCTGTTGTTGTTGTGTTGTGACGAGAACACCACCTAATAATAATACTCATACATATTCCCCTTCTTTAGGTGATATTAGCCATATCAGAGGTGACCCAAGTGATCAAGCTTTGGAGGTATTCGAGGATAAAGATTTGGAAGGGCTTTATGATCTTGAGGAGGCCCCGTACCAAGAAGATCTCGGGCTTGACGTCATCCATGGAAGAGAACTCAGGCCGGAGGGTCGTGGTCGAAGAGAAGGTGGAACTAAACCTGATAAACCAAATAAGCCTCGTCCTCGTCGTCCACGCAAGAGGCCTAGAAGGAAGAGACGTGGAAGGGGGAGGAAGGTAAGATATAAGATCATGTAATCTGTAATTCATATCGTTTCATACTTGTACTAACACATACCTTATCTCCATACTAACAAACCTAATCTCTCCACTTTTGTATTTTCATACCTTAGAGTGGTAGTAGACGTCGTCGGAAGTCTAGGTCTAGGAGGTAAGTCTACGCCTTGTCTTTGACATTTAAGATATCAATCATCTTATATTCTTTTCATAATTATATTTCACATTCTGTCCTAAAGGAGCAGAAGTAGAAGAAGTACTACCGCCGCCACCGAGGAAGGAAGTACAGACGTCGACGCTACTACCGCCGACGAAGTAGAAAGAGTAGTACTAGCTCATCCTCAAGTAGGTCGTATTACCCACGTTCTCACTATGTCACCACAAGGAGAAATGATGGTGTAATGTGTGTCGACTTTGGGAACGAGTTTGGATGGCAGACGGTTGGAGTTGAGGGAGAAGACATGTACTGGTGGATGCTCAACAGGGCAAATCCCAAAG
>Ga0075439_15137_pt1 | contig 12089 bp, 11 predicted proteins | sample MintriSingleCell_FD_74264 | JGI IMG/M metagenome (GOLD analysis project Ga0075439, IMG submission 74264) | Marine eukaryotic communities from Monterey Bay, USA to study complex ecological interactions - Minidiscus trioculatus JGI Plate_4_G5... | ecosystem: Environmental > Aquatic > Marine >... | reverse complement strand
TGCTTCAAGATTCCAAAATGCCAATTCAATTGATGTCGTTGCTTCCTTGACTTCGTGATAGTCGAGTACACTAATAATATTGTCGAGGATTTCTCTCACTACCTTCCAATTGGCTCCATTCCCTACACCTCTAGCTGGTATCAGTAACTCACTGTCTCTTTTCTCTATCCCTTGGATGGCATTGATTTTGCTTTCTATAGTCTCTCTTTGATTGGACACTTCAATTATACTTTCCAACCGAGTTGAAAGTGACGGGAGTTTAAAGTTTTCCAAAGACGGACAGTGGCTAAATACCGATGTTCCCATATTATAAACGCCTTCATCAAGTAGTACTACCTCTCTCAACGCATTACAATATGAAAACGCATTATCATCGATTATCTGTATCCTCTCATTGAGTATTATTACTTTCATACGACAATATGCAAATGAATACTTACCAACAAATAATAAAGTGGATGGGAATACTATACTTTCCAATAAGAAACAACAATTAAATGATTTTTTTCTAATTGCTTTAAGCCCCTTGTTGAATACCACTTCTCTCAAGTTTATGCATTGGTTGAATGCGTATTTACCAATATCATTGAGAGTGGAAGGAAAACTTATACTTTGCAGCTCGCTACAATGACTGAATGCCCAGGAACTAATCTCCTTCAGTCCTTCATTGAGTACGACACTCTTTAATTCTCTGCATTCTTCAAATGTACCATCTGGGATCTTAGTGATACTATGATGGATTTGAACACTAACCACATCTTTTGGGACCTCTCCAATCCCCATGTATGTGTATACTTCATCTGCTGTTGCTGTTTCTCTTGTTGATAAATTGGTACTTTCCATAATTATACTAGTCTTTTTTTAATAATATGATACGATTTAGCTGATTAGTATGAGTGGTATATTGATGTGTTGCAATGTTTAGTTCTTCAATGTATTAACAAGAGTCTTTGATCATGCATCTAAAAGATATTATGTACTCAATCAGATTATCTCGGATATCCATACAATTATCGAAGGTTAGAATGAGATAAAGAATACCTTTGGATGCTATACTAATTAGGCGTCTACTACTACTACTATTTAACCTCTCACTTACTACTCTCCACCACTGATTTGTGCCACTGCCAAACGGTTTGGATATTTATTCGTATGGTTAATTTATTAACCCTGGAAGATGACCCCTGATTACCACTTCAACATCAATGTGACATTTAGGAATTGATTCGAATTCCCCGCGAGTCACTTGAAACAAATGAAGAGAGAGGCATGTGAATGAAGAGATTATTGGTATACCAGCATGACAGTATAATATCAATATGCTCTATATACTCCTTTCAATTCTCTTCCTCTTCTTCTCAGTTGAGGCGTCTGCAGAAGATGCAATTCTTTTTCAAACCATCTCAGATGCCATTGCAATTCAAGATGATCCTTCAACTCCAGCTGAAGTTTGTCTCCATGGTAAGGCATATGCCATGGCAGATGAGGGTGATGGAGACTATTTAAAGATAGTACCAAACAAGTAAGTTGATGTGTTGTGACGACTGTTTATGCATGACGTTTGTGCATATCATGTGCACACGATAGACATTATCTATTGCAATTCGTCTAACACTATGACTATCTAATCCCCCCATGAATTGAATACAAATAGATGGCACTCTGGAACAATACTATTTGGTAAAAAGAAGACAGGATATTATTGTAAATTAGGTGATGGATCACGTCCAAACCTTGGTCTGTACTCACACTTAATATTCCAAGCAAAGGCGTACAACTTCAACCCATCATTAGATTGTAATCCCAAATTAGATTTCTACGGTGGTTCATGGCCACGTAAATCATCCAATCAAATTATATTAAGTAATGAATATGTACTAGATGCAGATGAATTGGTAGATTATGAATATCGTACGGTAGTAATACCCACTGATGATTTAAAGACGTTAGATTTTCCATTAGATCAGATACAAAAGTTAACATTTAGGAATTGTGGTGGTATGAGTGGATATTAGAATGAATGATACTCCTCCTACCGGTGGTGGTGATGGTGGAGGGAGTGTAGTAGAGACGTCGGCACCTACTGAAAGTTCTACGACACTATCTCCAACATTACGAGCAACTACATTAACTCCAACTCTTAAACCCTCAACATTAGCTCCACAGACTTCTCAACCATCTAAAGTACCCACGGATGTACCAACTATTGGGGGGGTGTTAGAAGATTTGGTAGTGTATGATCGTTTAAGTGATGGCTATTCTGTTGAGAGTAGTGATCAAAGGTAAGAACTCAAACCCTCTCCTTTGGATTGGGATGCTCATATCTATGCTCATCTGTCCCTTACCATTGTCTTCCTCTTCCCCGAATATCCCTTAATACAGTTGTCTATATAATAACCACAAGGGGATATCTACTCAAGCTACCGACCCACAAGATGGAGATTACATGATCATCGAACCCGACCCTTGGCGACCTGGAGGTATTTCCTTTGGTTGTCTAGCCAAGACCGATGGCGTATGTACTCTTACTTGCTTTCAAGATGGTTCATACCCAGATTTTTCACCATATAGTGCACTTACATTTCAAGCCAAGCTTGATAATGGTGAGGCATTAGTTGAGGAGTGCAAGCCTACTCTCTTGCTATATGGTGGTGGTTCAGGCTCGTCCATCAAGGAAAGTAATCGTATCGTCCTTCAAGGTACTTATGTAGATGAAGGAAGTCTTGTCGCTGATGAATATCGTCAAGTAGTCATCCCAACACAAGATTTACAAACCAATTGGGATTTGAGTGGGGTTAAGCAGCTCCGTTTTTTGTCATGTGGTACAGAAGTGCCAAGTCAACCCCTCCTCAAGGTGAAGAACGTCAGACTGACTATTGATCCGCCATCTGTAAGATCGATGTCACCTACAAGCTCGCCGACAGAGCGTGTCACGGATGATCAGTCAATGGCCACACACTTTTACTATCATAATGGGTGGTACCCATTGGTGAATAAGAGCGTTGGAACATGGCTTTATGCTACAGATAATGCTTGGCCAATCGTTCCCGATGATGCTCCAGACGGTGAATACTCTATTGTCATTCCATCTGGATCAAGTGTAGCCTTCTCTGGCTCGACTATCTCAGCCAAGTTAAATCAAGTAGTTGTAGAAGCTGGTGGTAGTCTCGAAATCTCCGCAAGTGATGGTGTACAGACAAGTCTAACACTTGGCACCCTTCGTGTTGAGGAAGAAGGTACATTAAACATTCTAACTGATGCCTCGGCGTCCACCATCGATATCCAATTTCATGGTGACATTGATCATGATGCTGATCCTACTGAAATGCTAAATGGGTTGGTATCATTTGGTGGAACAGTATTGATTGAAGGGAAAGAAAAGTGTAGCAAAATGGAGAAGATTGTTCAAGCTTTTGCTAGCAGCTCAACCGTTTCTTTGGCAGGTAGCGGAGCCGCTGATTGCTGGAGTGTGGGTGATGATGTCGTCTTGTCTGATACCCAAGTTGGGCTGGATTCTGGTCACTATGACTTTATCCCAAGTGTTTACAATACAACGACGGATTCGCAGCTTGAAATAGCTTCGATTGTAAGCCTTGAAGTAGTGGACAATACGACGGTCATCATTCTTGACCATACCCTTGCATTTGAGCACTTGGCTGGATCACATGTAGCCATGGTCAGTCGCTCGATTACTCTTAGAACCTCCCCATCAAGTGCTGTTCGTGGACACATCCTTCATACTGGATATGGGGCATTTGATGTTAAGAATACTCGAGTAGAAGACATGGGTAGAGCTGGTGTTGAGCCCTTTAATAATACAGTACTTGAGGTTGATTCAAGTGTCGATGTAGGGGATGGACTGGCCAAAATGAGCGTTGTTTCTCGCGGTTCAAATCAAATTGCACGGTATGCTTTACATGCTCACCATAGCTTGGTACCTATGGAATTTAGTGGGAATGGTAAGTCTGTTACTTTCGTTGACTACTTTCTATGTGACCACTTACACTCACTATATCCTTCTACATCTCTATAGTAATCCTTGGTGGCAAACGATTTGGGATCGTCGCCCACAACTCAAGAGTATCAATCCTAAACAATATTGTTGTGGCCGTCGAGGGTACTGGGATCTTACTCGAAGACGGCACTGAGACGGGTGACGTCAAGAACAATTATATTGTCGGCGATGGATCAGGAAGTGGAGAGTCTGATTCGCAACGTTTTACTCCAAGTCAAGGAGCTGAGTTCGGACATGGAAATTTTGGTATATGGTCCAGGACATGCTACTCGTCTATTGAAGATAATGTAGCGGAAGGGGTATTCGGGGAGTCACCATATGCCTTCTTCTTACACATCAACTTTATGGAAGACAGGATTGTCCCCAATGTGACAGGAACACCAACCGAACTAGTCGGTAAGACAAGAGGTGAAGTCCGTTATGATGTGAACAACAACGTCCTATCTCTCAATACCTATGGTTCATTCAAGGGTAATAGCTGCCTTGGTACATACAAGCGAGCTTTTGGAGCCAACTACTTTCTAATGAATCCGCCATATCCTCAAGGTCATTTGCTAGAAGACTTTGATATCGTGTCATTAGGCAGGTCAGGTGCAGGGTTCAGCTTTGGACACAGTAGCAGATTTACAATCACAGGCTCATTAGATGCTATTGCTGATGAGAATACTATTGTCGGAGTTGCCGTATCAAATGGAAACCTTACTGTACATGATTGTGACTACAGCTATAACAATATCGAAGTGCTAAGATCTGGCTGTATGGAATGCTTTACGGAACAAGATAATTGTAATGTCTTTGGCTAAATGATTGCTATTATGAATTATGCGAAATAGATACTGGTTGAAACTATAAAGTACATAAATATATGTTGAACAAAAGAAACTTGCTATTTAAGATCATCTACATATACTTAAGAGGCATCTTTCATTTCTACCTCCATACGAAACAAAACTTACATAAGATATGCTCCCCCCCACTTGCAATTCATTGCATCAACTCGAGCACATGCTGCAATTAATTCTACTCCCTCATAGTGGTATTGATGCGACATAGCTTCCACACTCTCATAAAATGAATCCGTTCGGATATGCTCGGATATGGCTGCTCAAAACATGGCATGCTAGTATGTGTTCGAGGCAATTGATTGTAGTTGATGCTATGTTGTACTAATGTAATGTGGGTTGTCATCTGCTGTAGTAGTCGGCGCTAACGCGGAGGCCGGCCTCAGTATGGACATATAAAATCAGAAGCCCTACATCAAAGACTAAGACTAAGGGACATCGCGTGATTGCAATAACTCCACACCTCTCCATACTATGTCATCATCACACGAGATTCAGCGTTTATTGCAACAACAACGTGAACAAATAACAACACGTATATCCCAATTAGAACAAATTATATCCAACCCCACCTCTGGTCAGATTGTCATTCAAACTGCACGTGTCGAATTAGCACAATTAAGAGAACATCAAAAGACTTTTACAAATACTAAACAAAATAAAGAATTAGCAGATGTAAAAGAAGATGCCATTGCTTCCAAACTTAAGGGTAAGTTAGAATACGCTCTATTAAAAGCTAAAGAAGATAAAGTACGATATGAACTAGATATACATCATCAATTATTAGAACTTCGGAATAATGCATTACTACAACAAAGTAATGCCCAACAACGTACGAATAAGGCACAATTATTTAGTAATGAGGCTATATCATCACAACAGCAATGTGAGGAGGCATTATTAGCTGCACAAAAAGCATTGGAGGATGCCAAGTCATTAAATATACAACGTACCCAAAACTTAACTCGATTACAAAAAGTTGAAGCATCACAAGATAAAGAAGTATTAAGATTACATGAAGAAACTACCAAGAATGAAGTATTAATACAAACCAAACTCGAAAAGGCAGGTCTAAGTAAAAAGGAATTAAAGATTATATATGATCAAAATGATATAGGTAAATTTACATTAGATCAAGTACGTAAAAATGTTATATCGTCGGCAGGTATTAAATCTGGTATCGGTGATAAGTTAAAGGCTAAATCCAAAGAACTTGAGAATAAAAAGAATAAGAAGAAGGGTAATACAAGCAAAGGAGGGTATGATCCTGATGGTTATGAAGATGAATATGGTTTAAGTAGTCAAAGTACGAGTCAAGTGCCGAATAATACTGCCATTGCTGCTCAAGAGTTTGTCAGCAAACTAGGTAAGTTTGAATTCATATAATTTGTGCATATCAGTGTCCACTTGTTTGTTCGGGGATTCGGGAGTATTTGTGCATATATTATTACACCACTCTAACCACCAACGTATCTTGAACTCTCGCTTTATCATCGTAGATGTACATCGTACATCACAAGAGAAGACTCTCAAGGAATTTCAAACCGAAGTTGATAAGTTAAATGATAAGGTATCCAAGGCACAATGGACAGAACTACTCAAGTTACGATCTCGGAATGCCGAAGTAGAAGATGAATTATATTCAACTAATGAATGGTTGAAATTGGAACAGACCAAGATATCGACTTTGGAGGCTACTACAGATCATCAAGCTACGGTCATACGAGGATTAGAAAAGGATGTTCAAGATAGAGATACAAAGATTGGTGAGTTGGAGGATAATGCTACCAAGCTACGACAACGCATAGTCAATCTAGAAAATGTTACAAGTAAGGGCATGGAAACTATAAAGTTACTTGAAGGCAAAGTAGATACACTCGAGAAGGAATGTGAGGATCGTCAAACCAAGATTAATGAGTTGACACAATCCAATACCACACTACAAGAGAGAAATGCAACTGTTGAAAATGATATCTTACATCAACAGAATACAATACGAACATTAGACTTGCAACGAGAGAAGATGGAAAGTTTATTCGAAACAAAGCATGTTGAAATGGTCGAGTTGCAGGCAACACGTGATAGATATAAAGAACGGATATCCAACCTCGAAAATGCCACATCGGGTGGTATGGAGATGATACGAATGCTTGAAAGTAAGATTGATCACTTAACTGAAGATAATACTGAGAAGGGGAAACGGATTGTTGATTTGGAAACAAAGAATACTAGTCAACGAGAACGTATAGTATCATTAGAGAATGCCACAAGTGGAGGCATGGAGACATTGCGCATCCTAGAAGCCAAGAGTACTTCACTCAATACCGAGAATGAGGCCAACAAATCCAAGATTATAAATTTGGAAGAGACTAATACAAACCAAGCTGAAAAGATATCATCATTAGAAAACTCCAAGCTGCATCATGATAATACTATACGAGTATTAGATATGCAACGTCAATCATTTGAGAATGAATGTGATAAGAAACAGAATACAATCGACGAGTTGGAAAAGATCAATAGAACTCAAAGTGACCGTATCTTATCATTAGAAAATGCCACATCAGGGGGAATGGAGATACTCAAATCACTAGAGTTGAAGATTTGCAGCCTATCGACCGATAATACCGGAAAAGCTAATAGAATTGATGAGTTAGAACAATATGTTGAAAGTCAGGGAGAAAAGATTACTGTTTTGGAGAATACCACCGAGCAGAAACGCGATACTATACGATTGTTAGAAGTACGTGTTGAATCCTTAGTGAATGAAAATGATGCCAAGGAATCCAAGATATGTACCCTTGAAGAAACATCAGGACAACAAGTTGAAAAGCTGCAAACTATGGAGAAAGACTCAAACCGTGTCAAAGATATAATCCGTTTCATGGAGGCTAGAATCAATACACTCGAGAAGAATAAGACGAACATGGAAGAAAAGATTGAAGACTTAGAGGGCATAAATGATACTATGGGAGAACAGATCTTATCACTTGAGAATGAGAATCTTCATCAGAAGAATACAATAACATACCTTGATTTACAATGTAAAAGTATTGAGGAGAAGATTGCCTCTCTGGATGCCAATTTGGCTGAGATTAAAACAAATGTCGTACATTGGCATAGATTAACAGCCGTGATGCGTCATGAACTTAACTTGGTACAAGAGAAGCGTGACCTGGAAGAGGCTAATCTACAAAAACTACAACGGCGTCTGAAACAAGAACAGATGACACTCGAGAATACCAAGGATGCAGTGATATCACTTGATAAAATGAAGGTATTATTAGAATATAGAATGATGGTTGAGAATCAACAAGAACAAAAGTCTCGACTGTCAGAAATGAAGGCTGATACCATCAACTTGTTGCAAGATAAGACACGTGCACTAAAGGCATTGCAAAGTATCAAAATGAGTTACGAAACTGCCATCAGTGATAAGCGTGAGATATTATTCATGCATCACTTGTTAGAGCATGTTCATGAAACATTAATTGAGTGGCAGACTGGTATGAACTCAAGTATATGGGCACCAAGCGAGATATTGTTGGCATGTGTTGATCATGAATCCAAGACGGATGCCTTGAGGAAGACACAACATCTTAGATTAAAAGCGCTGATGCAAACACCCGAGTTGGCACCCACCAGTGATGATGATAGTGATGACTCGGCACCAACCGAGGTGGTTAGTGACCTGAAGAGGAAACTTGCTGCTATTACAGCAGAAGCTGAGGAATATAAGAAACGAGCCAAGGCTGAGTTGTATCAACTCTCATGTCGACAGTGTGCTGATTGTGATTTGCGATATGTCGGTAAAACACATTTACGCTTATGGTCAAGAGTCGATGAGCACTTTGACGAGTTCTGGGAAAATCGTAATATGTTATGTCAAGAATGCAGTCCCGAAGATGGCAAAGAAAAAGAAGAACCTGCTGATGACCCGGCTAGACGAGGGATAGATCATGCGATTGTAGATTTCACAACATCACCGTTGGCAAAACACTTTGCCATGCATTGTAAAGAAGTTGAAATTAAGGAAGATGCGTTGGATATATTTCATAAGATTGTTAGAGTTGAGCGAAGGACAGTACTGAGAACACGGAGGGCAAAGTATGTGTCTCCTAGTATCATGAACATATTCGGCAAGAAGAAGTCAAAAGGTAGAAGACAATGATGCATTTTGTAAAGTAACGATGTATAGAAGCTGTTTAGTAAACAAAGTTGATTAAAAGGTACAGATCTTGGAAGTTGAGATTGTTGTAGGAGAGCATCTACCTGCGTTGGTTACACATCGTTCTCCAGCTGAAGTATCACAGTCGCCACCAGAAGTACAAAAGTTTCAGTTGAACAATTAATGTTATTATCTTCAAAGTCAGCTTCATTAGAACAGTATTTAGCGTTAAATTTTTCAAGGCAATTAGCTTATTTGAGATTGAAAGGGACAAACAGGGGTCAGTGAAATTGTGTTGGAAATGATAGGTTTGAAAAGAAGCTTACTTACCACCAAGAGTGGCACTTTCACACTCCTTAGTTTCACAACAGGGCTCCCCGTTAGCAACAGAGCCATCTGGTTTGCTCACACAGCTTGCAGTTGTAGTGCTTGTAGTCTAGATGTATGAGTAAATTGAAGACAGGAGATACAAATATAGAAGTCTTAGAAACAATATGAAATTGATGAACACATCATAATATGGGTAACTTACAGTAGTGGTGGAAACTACGGTAGTTTCTGGAGTGGTGGTATCAACCGTAGTGCTTGTTGTAGACTCTGCAGTGCTTGAAGTAGTACTGGCTTCAGATGTGCTGCTTGCAACAGTTGAACTTGTTGTGTCATTTGATGATGGAGATCGGCTAGGACTCGATGTCGGTCCTGAAGTAGGAGAATGACTAGGACTAGATGTCGGGTTGGAAGAAGGCGATTGGCTTGGGCTTGCCGAGGGGGGTTGAGAGGGTGTCCTCGAAGGCGAAGAAGAAGGTGATGATGCCTAACAACAATGATTGGAGAAGAGAAAATATAAAGTAAGATAAGGATGATGGATAAGGTATTGCAATTGACAATAGATATACAAAAGCACACTTACTGCTGGTGAGCTAGAAGGAGAATGACTAGGTTTCTTCCATGATCTCCATGTCGGCTTCTTCGATGGTCCTCCCCAGTACCAATCATCATCATGTTCATCATTATTACAATTCCATTTCTTACACTTGTGACTATTTTTCCATCCTTTGGATACTTTACTCTTTCCACTTTTACCGGTACTATACCATTCATCTGCCCATTTGACACATACACAGTCATCTCCCCATCCTGATCCTTTACTACCTTTACTCTTTCCACTCTTGTTTCTTTTAGCAGACTTGGATGATGTATATTCCCCATTTGTTGTTGTTTTGTTTACTACCTCCCCATTTCCCATTTTCCTTCTTTTCTTTTTGAGACATTGGTTTCTCAATCATTAACTGTTTATTCTTCTTCTTCAACTGTTTGAGACTATCCTTGTTCGTCGTCGTCTTCTTCGTCATTGGCTTTCCCTTCTTCCCTCCCCCAGCAGAACGGCTAATTCTCTCCTTCTTGTTAGCTGCACGATGTTCAATACGAGCAATATCTTTACCCAATTTCTTCTGCAGTAGTCCTTTATTATCCTTCTTAAGTAGTCTTGATATAACTGATGACGACGATGACGATAATATATCTTTGTCGTCTTTTGCATTGTCTTTGTCGTTAATAGCATTTTCATTGTCATTTATTATAGCAATTGGCAAAGCAGTACTAGTATAACAAGTAGAGATAAGGTAAACCAATTGTGCTGTCGGCGTCGGCAATAGTTGTGTCTCTTGTGAGTCTGCATTTTTATTCTGTGCATAAGATATGTATGATGCTTAATATTTATACTTTGCTACTACAATCTCTATTCTTGATTGCGTCTTTTGTGCAATGCTTGCAAGCATAGCATAACAAAGAGGGCTTACTTATCTACATGAACGGCGTCCTATTATCTTCTTACCGTTTACACGAAGTCAAAGTCACAAGATATGTAAGTATCGTGACTATCACAGTTTTATCACACACTTTCATCACGCTTCTTTTTATTGTACATCTCTCAGATTCAGCAGTAATTGTTGTTAAAGTTCGTACATACTGCATCCAAAGCGGATAATCTATTTAGCAGTGGTAATAGCAGTAGTTTATTGTCTATTTAGTGGTGGTGGTTGAATACGAGTACATTTATAGCGGCTCAAAGTTGTAGTATCACACAAAAAAATCTTGACTCAGTTCTCAAACCATCACTCTATATAAGCTTGCATTGTATATAATATATGCCTTACTGTTGGTTACAATTAACCACAATCAATTAACAAAAAATAATCAATAATAAAATCATGGCGGATGATGATACAATCTCACAATTCTTAGCCGTAACAGGCTCATCCGATCCATCAATCGCCACACAATATTTAGAAATGTCCAATAATAATTTGGAAATGGCAATTAGTTTATTCATGGATACTGGTGGCGGTGGCGCTGCAGCCTCTGCTGGAGGAGCAAGTGCTGCTGCCGGCGGGGGAGGGGGATTTGGTGGAGGTGGTATTGAAGGAGATGCGGCAATGGCAGCGGCATTACAAAATGAACAGAACGGACAGAATGAAGTACGTGCACCAGATGCTACCCGATCAATGCGTTTGGTTGGCGGGCCGGATTCACCTGGACGTGGAGGCGGTGGTGGTGCAAGATTACCACAGGGTATGGCAGGATTGCCAGGTGGCTTACCGCCTGGTGTTGGTGCGTTTGCCAATGGACGTGACATCCCACCAGCATTATTGGCTGCCATGGGTGGACCTGCTGCACGTGAAATGATGCGTAATATGGCCGCCGGTGATAATGGCATGGGTGGGATGAATGATGTTATGATGGGTAGTATGGGTGGTAATTGGGCAAGTAGTTCAACTGGTGGCGGGGGTGGCACTGGAGGGTAAGTTTTGTTTTGTGTTTGTTATTTGATGTTAGTTTGAGAATTAGATGGGGGCTGTACCAGTAGTGGGTTGATTGCTATTAATTATTGGTGTGTGTATTATGCATATTTAGATTTGGTTGGGCTAACGGGTTAAGTTTGTTTAGTTATCATAAACAAGGATTCTTAGGGATTGGATGATATGGATAGAGGGATTGTATCTTTGGGGGTCAAGTTTTGCATCTAACCTTGACGTTTCTATCACTCAAACTGCTTCTTTTTAAT